>Ga0137403_10000443_pt1 | contig 53306 bp, 57 predicted proteins | sample CZOMad2_1_16fung_FD_122057 | JGI IMG/M metagenome (GOLD analysis project Ga0137403, IMG submission 122057) | Vadose zone soil fungal communities from Angelo Coast Range Reserve, California, USA - CZOMad2_1_16fungal (Hybrid Assembly) | ecosystem: Environmental > Terrestrial > Soil > Vadose zone... | reverse complement strand
TGGTCACGCACCGTTGGGCGGCGGTCGGCGAGCTCGCGTATCGCATCGCGACTCGCCACGGCTCAGGTCGAGGCGCGTGCGCGCGACCTGGCGCTCACTACAGACTTCCGATTGGTGCTCAGTGAGGTGCTGACTAAGCACATCGGTGTGACCAACTTGAATGCGGTGTTTCCCGGTTTCGACGGCAGCCCGCGGCGGTTTCCAGGCTTGATTCGCGCGTAATCTCGCATTTCCAGGGTTGAACGAAGCCTCGTTCTGACCTTATTTCCTTCTCTCCTATTAAAGTATTTGAATTGCGCGGCTTCTTTTCGCGCATAACTCAATATTTCATTCTCGCTGCTCCTCTTGAGCGATACAGCAAAATACGGACGTCTCATTCCGGACTTGCCCCCACCCCCGGTGTTTTTTGGTAAGAATGTGAGGGAAAAGGACTTACAGAAAAAGGAGTGCGCAAGGTGTTGATTCTAAAGGACTGATTTGGCGTCTTTAGCGCACTGGAGCAAAGGGCGCGGTTTTCGTGGACTTGTAAAATGGAATGAATGGCTTGCGGCTGGCCTGCCTTTACTTGCAGGTATTATAGCACAACGGTTACTAAAGTCAAGGGAAATTTTTGGCTGGCTCGCTTCAGGGTTGAAGCCCATGACGGCAAACACCTTACTTCGGAGCTGAAGTCCAGACCTCCTAGAAACTAGTTCTCGGTCGACTTGTGAAGCGGCGCCAACCGACCCGCAGGAAAGACGACGGAGCCGGCAGGACTCCATCGGGGCTCAGGTAAACCGGCGCTACCAGTTGCTGGGCGTCGGCGCTCGACGAGAAATGTCGCGGCGCAGATTCTTTTTCGCGACGTAGGAAGGTGCGGCGTGATTTGGCTACTTCAGGAAGTCGAGGAGGGTCGGGAGGTTGAGGATGCGGCCGGTGGCGCTGAGTGTGGCTTGGTTGGCAATCTGGGCCTGGGCGAAATCGGTGGCTGCTTTAGCGGGGTCCGCGGAAATGAGAGTATTTTCTTGGGAACTGAGATTGATCTTTTCTTGATTGAGGAAACTCTGGCTGAGATTGATCTGATTCAAGGCGTTGCCGTAGAAGACGCGCTGGACGCCGACTTGGGAGAGCGCACTGTTCACCTGAACTACGGCTTGGCCGATATTGTTGCCGGAGACCAGCGAGGAATAGAGGTTCTGCAAGGCTCCGAAGGCGTTGCCGGTAGCGTTGGTGAACAGTTGGCTGCCAGGAACACTGGTATTGATGGAGTTTCCGCTGGAAATCTGGACCGAGGTCGTGTTGGTGTTGCCGTTGTATGTGACCGCGTTGGTGGCGGGGTTGAGAGTGAACGGCTGCGTGGTAACCGCGGTGCCCGAGAAAATGTAGGTGCCCTGGTAGGCGGTGTTCGCAAGGCTCAGCAGCTGGGAGGTCAAGCCTTGGACTTCACCTGCGACGGCCTGACGGTCCGCGGGGCTGAGCGTGCCGTTGGCGCCTTCGGTGCCAATGGAGATGGCGCGGGTGAGGACGGTGACGACGTTGCTGAGGGTAGCGTCGCTGACTTGCAGGCGGGTCTGCAAGGCGCCGATATTCTGCAGGAACTGGTCGTCCTGCGCGAATTGGCTGTGATTGCCCACCAGTGTGGCCACCGCAGCGGGATTGTCGGAGAGTTGATTGACGCTACGCCCGGAGGAGAGTTGCTGGGTGGCGGTATTCATGCTGACCTGGCTCTGCTGGATGGAAGTCAGCAGATCAGGAAGAAGATTGGGATTGAGACGAACAGGCATGACTAGGGCTGAACCAGATTGATGGTGGTCTGCAAGAGCGAATTAATGACCGAGGAGACTTGCGCGGAGGCCTGATAGGCGTTTTGGTAGCGAATCAGGTTGGCGGCTTCCTCATTGATATCCACGCCGGAAACTCCACCTTGGAGGTTCTGCACCTGCTGGAGAATCAGGCTGTTGGATTGCTGCTCGGTCTGTGCGTTGGAGATGTCACTGCCGATCTTGAAGATCAGGCCGGAGTAGAAGTTCAGGGGAGTCTGGCCGCCAGCGATGTTCTGGTTTTGCAGGGCCAGCAGAGCATTCGCATTGCTATTGTCTCCCGCGGTTCCGTCAGCGCTGGCCGCGATTTTCGTGGGATCGGCGGTGGCCAAGGCCAGCGTCGCGGCCGCGCCGACTCCGCCTGCGGGCGGTGGAACGAACACATTGCCACCAGCCGCTCCGGCCAAATCGAAGCCCAGCTTGTTCTGGGCGTTAACAGAGCTGGCGAGGCTTGAGGCCAGGGTATCCAGAGACGATTGCACGCTGGGAATCTCTTGATCGCGGATTTGGATTTGACCGGCGAGCTGGCCGCCGGTGATGCGCGCGGTGATGTCCGCGCCTTGGGAAAAGACGTGTTGCAAACTGGTGACTGCGTCGATCTGCGTGGTGAGCTGAAAACTATGGCCACCGACGACAAGCGCAGCCCCGGTGCTGGTGGTGAGGGTCAGGCCGCCATGGCCTGCGTCAATTTCCGAAACGTCCACGAGGTTGGAAAGCTGATTGATCAACTGCTGGCGCTGGTCGGCAAACGGCCCTGAATTTTGTCCGGAGGTTTGCGCGGCTTCGACCGCGGCATTAACCTTGGCGATTTGGGTGGTAAGGGCGTTGATTTGACTGACTGACTGCGCGACGCCTAGATCGGTGCCGCGCTGGAGGGTGGTCAGATTTACAGACGCGTGGTTGAACGCGGTGCTGAGATTTTGCGCAGCGGTCAAGACCGCCTGCCGAACGTTGACGTCGCTGGGATTGGTGGACAGCTGAGAGAGGCTGTTGAAGAAAGCCGTAAGCGGCGCCTGCAGACCGGTACCGCCAGTTTCGTTGAAGAGTTGTTGAATTTGCTGTCCGCCACCTAAGAAGGCCGTGAGTTGACCCGCTTGTTGGGTTTCCTGGTTGACGCGAAGATCGAGAACCGCATCGCGGAGGCTGACGACTTGCTGAAGTTGGACGCCGGTGCCAAAGGTGAGAGTGCCAATGTTCACTGGAGTGGTTTCGGCTATGTCAGGGCGCTGGCGCGCGTAACCAGGGGTATTCACGTTTGCGATGTTGTTGCTGGTGGTCGCGATGGCGCCCTGCTCGGTGAGCAGGGATTGCAGGGCGATGTTCAGACCTGAGGAAAGAGTTCCCATGGTTAGGTTCTTTCTCCGATAGAAACGCGCCCGGACGCCGGATCCGAATAGGTCATCGCAAAGGTGTGGTAGCAATTCAACAGAGCGCCAACCGTACGGCGAGAGCGGCGCAGGAGGTGTTGGTGGGCATCATTCAGCTGTTTAACAGAAACCTGGGCTTCCCGCAGGCGGCCGAGAGTTTCGCGCATGCGAAGAGAATGGGGCTGCGACGCTGCGGAAGTGGAATTGAGCGCCGAGCCAAAATGCGTGGCGCATTGGGATTGCAGCTGGTCGATGTCGGCATCGAGCGACCGAATCTCGCCGCACAGTTGCTCTTGATCGGCGATGCGGGTTTCGAGACCGTCGAGGTCGAAGGCGACAACGTCAGTGCGAGCGGCAACCAGCGCGGCGGCCAGGGAACCGAGGAGGGCGATGCGGCGCTCGAGTAATTCCAGAAAATGAGTGGTGTCGGGAGTCACGGTTCAAGCCACGGATCTAGTCAATGTTCAGGCCATCTCGTCCAACTGATGTTTCTCTTTCTTATCCGCATCCGGATCCAAGAGCGGGTCCGGAAGAATAGTGCGCGTGGGTTTGGGGTTCACATGGCGTCGCGGGCGGCTGTTGTCCGATTGGTTCTGGTCGCCGGCCGTCAGCAGATCAACTCTGGCCGGACGCGATGGACGGAGATCTTCCATGTAGACTCCAACCGCCGCTAGGCGTTAGCGGCACGCTTCGCCTGTTCGGCGATGATCGCGTCGGCGATTTTTTCACTGCTTGGCGCGTACTGGCCACTGTTCACTTTCTGCTGTAGGGCATTTACCACGCCAACGCGCACCTCGGGGACACTCTCCAGGCTCGCTTTGAGCGTTTGCACGTCGCCGTGGGTGCTGGAAATGCTTACGGTGTCTTCGCCGCCGGTCGCTGAGCTGGAGCCAGAGGCGCCCGAGGTGCCTTGGGACTGCGCGCCGGACTTCCGCGAACTCTTGACGGAATCGGTCTGGATATCACCAGGCAACTGGACTCTAGGATCGATCTTCATGGCTGAGCTCCTGAATTCTCCACGAGCGAATATGGCACCTTATTGGCAACTACAGGTCCTATCGGCCAAAGCTAATGAAGCTTTAACGTTAATCATGCCGACTGTGCTGGGCCCTTTGTTAACGGCTCTCAAGATAAGTATCGGCTGGAAGCCCTGAAGCTTTACCGGGAGTGGCGGCAACATTCCCATTGTGGGAATGAGCCAAGGTCGGTTCTAAGTACTTTACAACCAGCTTCCCGAGGCCGAGGCCTCCGGCCTTTCCTACCGCGCTGGACATCGCTTGAATGCCCATGTCGTCCAAGGTCTCATGAGCGGGATCGTCGGAGTCATCCGAGGCAAAGGTGGATTTCATGGACTTCCAAAGATCGGATAGAAGCATAGACTCGAATTCGCCAGCGGCCAGGCGGAGCTTTTTGCCCGCGGGAGACTCCATGGCTGAAGAAGCCTTGCTCAGAGAAGACACCGTAGCGAGCGAGCTCGACGTCGCGGATGGCGACACTGAGCTTGCGGCGGAAATCACAGTACCTCCAGATCGGCGTTGAGGGCGCCAGCGGCTTTGATGGCTTGGAGGATGGCTACGACATCACGAGCGGTGGCGCCGATAGTTTGCAGACCGCGAACGAGTTCCTCGACGGTGGCGCCTTCTTTGAGCTGGACCACTTGCACGGGGGATTCCTGCGCCTGAACGGTGGTTTGCGGGACGACCTCGGTTTGACCCGTCTTCGAGAACGGAGCTGGCTGAGAAACCTGGAACTCGGTGGTGACCTGGATGGAGAGATTGCCGTGAAGGATGGCGCAGGCGCCGATGGTGACATTGCCGCCCAGTACTACGGTGCCGGTGCGCTCGTTGACGACAACCTTGGCGGCGGGCTTGGTGTGAATGGTGAGATTGCCGATGCGTGCCATGAGGGCGGGTACGTCGCCGGCGGCGGACTTTACGTCAGCAATTTCGACGCGGCGACTATCGACCACGCGCGCCAGGTTGCCGCCGAGCTCGCGGTTGACCACCGCTGCCAACTCGCGGGCGGCATCGAAGTCGGGATCATTCAGAAGGATGGAGACGGATGGGAGCTGTGCGAGGTTGAGCGAGGAGTCGCGTTCCACGAGGGCGCCATCGGGAACGCGGCCGACTGTGGGATGGTTTACGACTTTGGCGTTGGCGGAGGAACCGGCGCTGTAGCCGCCAATGATGAGCGATCCTTGCGCGACCGCGTAGATTTTGCCATCGGGGGCGGCGAGAGGGGTCAAAAGCAGTGTGCCGCCGGCGAGACTCTTAGCGTCGCCGATGGATGAGACGGTGACGTCGATCTTGATGCCGGGGCGAGAAAAGGGCGGAAGCGTTGCGGTGACGAAAACGGCGGCGACGTTGCGCACCTGGATGGTGGAAATCTGGCCTTCGATATTTACGCCCATGCGTTGGAGCATGTTGCCTAGGGTCTGCACCGAGAAGATGGTTTGCTGTTTGTCGCCGGTGCCCGCCAGGCCGACGACCAACCCGTAGCCGATGAGCTGATTGTCTCGGATGCCTTCGACGGAGCTGAGATCCTTGAGGCGGGCGATGTGGAGGGGTTGTGCAGGAGCAGTGGAAACGGAGCGCTCCGGTGGGAGGGCTTGGGTAGACAGGCATGGTGCCAGGGATCCAGCGATAGCGATGAGGACGAATTTTCGAACGCGGGACATGGGGCATTCCTTTAGAAATTCAAAATCCTCAGAAGGATTCGAACGATGATGTTGGGCTGGCGAGAGGCGTCGGCTACCGCGCCCTTGCCTTTGATTTCCACTTCCAGGTCGGAGACCGCGGTGGAGGCAACGGAATTGTCTGGAGCGAGGTCACCGGTGCGGATCAATCCGCGAATAAGCACGGTTTGACGGTCGTTGCCGACGGTGATGTCGCGCGCAGCTTGGACGACGAGGACGCCGTTGGGCAAAACTTCCATTACTTGGGCAGCGAGATTCAGGCTGACATTGGAACTCAGGGTGGATTGACCTTTGCCGTCCAGGCCCATCGCCGAGTTCGCGTTGAACAGATTTTGCAGGCGGTTGCGCGCGCCGATGGTGCCGACCAGGCCAGTGATGGCGGAGTTCGAATTGAATTGGCGGGATTGTTTGTTCTCGCCGTTCGTCGCGGCAGTGAAATTGTCGACCAGATGAATGACGATGAGGTCGCCGGGATTCCGTGCCTTGTAGTCTTTGGCAAGAGCCGCCAAGGAACCGGAGGAAACCCAGAGGCTTCCGAGGCTATCAGGTGCGAAGGGGCTCATGGCGCGAACACGCTTTAAGTAGTCGTCGTAGGAGTTGGCGGTGGTTTCTGTTTTCGCTTTTTTGAATTTTGGCAAGGGCAGGGAATTCGCCGGGATTGCGAGGGCGAGGACGATGGTGAGTGCCGCGGCGTAGTGTCGAAAACGACAGAGCATTTCGAAACTCCTAATAGATGGCGTCCAGAGTGTTTTCACTGACGACGCGGGCTTGCAATGTCTTTCCGGAAGCGCGCAACCGGACGCGGATGGTTTGGCCGAGGCGCCCGCGTTGCAGAGGTTGCACGGTGAGGAGCATGTCCGAATCGGCGGAGTGAAGGTGTAGACGAGCGGATTGGCGAGGGTCGACGAGAACCGTAGACCCGGGACCTGGAACTTGCGGAGAAACGGAGATATCGGCAAATAGCGGGCGAGCCAAGCCCGTTGTGCCTGACGGAATACGCGCAGTGACATAGAAAGGCTGGCTATTCGCAGTGTGCTGTAATCGCAGGCGAAAACGGGCGCACTGAAGAGCGTCGTCGAATGTCAGGCGCGTGACCGCGAGCTTGGTGTCGTCGGCGGAAACCACGACGGCGGCGTCGAAAGTCAGATCTTCGACGCGGAGGCTACGCAGGGACGTTACTGGGTGTTTCTCGAGAAAGGCGCGGATGGCGGCCCATGCTTCCTGGCGGGAGAGTTGGCGGCCGGTGCGGCGGACCGTCACGGATTGCGGCACGAAGAAGGCGGAGAGTGGCAGGCCACTGTCCTGAATCGCGGAAATGATGGCTTCACGGGGTAGTCGGCGGGCGGAGCCATCTTGCGGGGCTGGGGCCAGCAAGATTCTTGCGGCAGCATCGCGCAACGCATACGGTGCGTTCGCGGGGAGCAGATTGACCAGGAGAATAGCGTTGCCCTGGACTTCGGCGTCGCTGAGAAGGACGACGCGGATACCGCGGCTGTTGGATACGTTGGGTGCGAGTGCCCAGCCGCAGAGGACCAGGGTCCTCCACCAGGCATATCGCGTCGCTCTTCGCCATGCGCAGCGCATCATGATTCAGCTCGTCAAACCGTTGATGGTTTGGAACATTTCATCGGCGGCGCGGACTACGCGCGAATTAGATTCGTAGGAGCGCTGCGCCAAAATCATCTGGATGAATTCGCCGACGACATCCACGTTCGAATTCTCGAGGATGCCTTGCTGAATCTGGCCAAGTCCTTCCGAGCCGCCAGGCGTGCCAGCTACGGGATTGCCGGAGGCGGTGGTCTCGAGGAGATAGTTGCTGCCGACGCTGCTTAAGCCGCCAGGATTGGCGAAGGTGGCGAGCTGGATGCTGCCGACTTGCTGGGCTTGGGACTGATTGGGCAGGGTGACGCTGACGGTGCCGTCGGTGCCAATGGTGACGTTGGTGGCGCTGGTGGGAATGGTTAGCGCGGGCTGCAACTGGTTTCCCTGGGCGTCGACGATGATTCCTGTGGAATCAAGATGAAAGGCGCCTGAGCGGGTGTAGGCGACTTCACCGCTGGGTAGTTGAATCTGGAAGAATCCAGGACCTTGGATGGCGAGATCGAGCGGGTTTCCCGTTTGGTTGAAATTGCCCTGCTGCTGGATGACTTCGGATGCCGCGGTGCGTGTGCCGAGACCAATTTGCAGGCCCGCGGGGAAGACGGTTTGCTGCGTTGCGGCTGCACCGGGGGCGACGAGATTCTGGTAGATGAGATCCTGAAATTGCAATCGGCGACTGCGGAAACCGGACGTGCTGGCGTTGGCCAGGTTGTTGGCGACGTTGTCGAGGTTGAGTTGCTGCGCTTCCATGCCGCTCGCTGCGGTGAACATTGCTCGGTACATGTGTGTTGATCTCCTGTGGTGAAGCTAAACCTGCGGCAGTGTCTGTGCGGCGGTCTTGTTGAACTCGTTGTGAAAGATGGACAACGCTTTTTCCATGATCTGAGCAGTGCGTTGTAGGGCGATCAGTGCGACGGTGCTGCGAATCGGATCGCTGTTCGAGGATTCCAGGGCGCCTTGACGGACCGTCGCGTCCACCGCTGGTTTGGGCGTCGCGCCGGGAGCGGTGATGTAGGTGTCGCCTTCTTGTTTGAGCCTAGTGCCGGGAGGAAAGTCGTCCACGCGTAGCTTGGCTACGAGGGCGCCGTCAACAGAGATAGAGCCGTCGGGACTGATATTAACGATACCGGAGGGAATTTGAATGGGCTGGGGAGGACGGCCGGATGGTTGCTCGCTGAGGACTTGATCGCCTTGTTGGGTAACGAGGTTGCGGCTCTTGTCCAGACGAAAGCCGCCGTTGCGTGTGTAGCGCACGCCGTCTTTGGTCAGCACGGCGAGAAAGCCGGAGCCCTCTAGAGCTACGTCGGTGTCGTTGCCGGTCATCTGGAGAGAGCCCTGGGCAAGGTCCATGTGCGTGCCGCCCAAGATGCCGAACTGATTGGAAGCTTGCTGAACGGCTTGCGACACAGTCAGCATCGCGGCGGGAGGTCGCGATTCGGTTAGAGAAGCGGTGAAGGAACGATAGAACTCGCGCTGTGCCTTGAAGCCGGAAGTGTTGACATTGGCAAGATTGTTGGCGACAACGTCGAGCTCGTCCATGCGCGCCGCAAAACCCGCGTAGGCAGAATAGAAACCAGTGTTCATCGCTCACCTTCACGGTGAAGGAAAGCACGATGATAGCCAGAGTAGCCAGCTCTACGGTGGCTGGAAAGCGGTGAAAAGTCGGGGATTTGAGAGCTGAGTTCGCAAGCCGAAAGTGCGAGAGCGGCGCTTTTTGCCGGTGTCGCACATTTCCCGGCAACGGTTGCCGAGAAGTGCGCTCGTGGAGTTACCGGCGGAGATGCAATTCCTGGGTATGCAATTCCTGGATACGTGGTTAGCTTGCGCTTGCGAGACCGAGCTGCACCAGTGGGAGCAAGTGGATATATTCGGTCTGGAGAATTTCTACGACCGCAGTGCGTTCAGCTTCTGCGAGGAGCGGGAGGCACTCCTGAAGGAAGGTAGGCTCTTCGTTTTCAGCTGGAGACGTTTCAGGTGTGGGGCTGGCAGCGGAGGGTTGTTCGGCATCCGCGGCAGCCGGTGCACTGATCGCGGATTGAGTCATCAGGAAGCGATCGGCGGCTGCGACGATGCCCACGAGATAAGGGTCGTGCTGCGAGCGATTCGGATAGTGGTGGTTCTCGAAAACGTCAATGAACGAGGGCATGAAGTTCCAGGCAACGGCCATGGAGCGGCCCACTTTGCAGTGGTCCATACCAAAATAATCGCGCTCGGCCGCGACGTTGTCGGGCCAATCTGTGGGAGGTAACGGGCGATTCTTGGTCGCTTCTTCGATTGCGACGATCCAGAGAGGAAGCTGCCCGATGTCGTGGAGCAAGCCGGCGAGGTACGCTTGTTCTTTTTCGAAGTAGTCTACCTGCCGCGCGATGCGCTCGCTGAGCAAGGCGCACAGGAAGCTGTGCTGCCAAAATGCAGCCATTTGCGGGCCGCTGAGGCGCTTTCCGGCGAATTGCATGACGGAACAGGCCAGGACGAGGGTGCGCAGGCGTTCGGTACCAAGGAGAACGGCAGCTTGTTCGATGCTGAGTACGCGACGCCGCAACCCGAAGAGAGCAGAATTACAGAGACGCAAGACCTGTGCGCTGAGGCTGGGGTCGGTGCGGATGACGGCGCCTACCTTCTTCAGATCGACGGAGGCGTTGCTGAGCAGGGCATTGAGGTCCAGGACGTAGGTAGGCAATGTTGGCAGGCCCTTGCTTAAGACATAGAGCAGGCGTTGCTTACGTTTCTCCACCTCTTCCATAGCCAAAATGGAACCAGGTTGGGGCGGAGAATTTGGCGAGCGGACAGACGAGTTCATACGGGCCCCGAGGCGTGCGCGACGCCGTCCTTTGTGGTATCGGCTGAGGGCAGAAAGGCTTTAGCTCTTTCCGCGAATTGATTGAGAGGCGGTGGCGACAGGCTGTCCTGCAAGACCCGAAAGAGCAGGTCGCGGGCCGTCTCGCCAGAGAAAAACCGGACCCAGATATGGGAGCTGACGCGTACAACGGCAACTCGGGTGGCTTGTAGTTCAGTCGCATAGTTACAAATAATCCAAGCCATCTCTTGGGGGTCGCGAATACTGTCGAAGGCGATTTCGGCTTTCTCGTTGTGGAGCCGCAGGTAGGTCAGCGACTCCGCGATACGCGTTTCCGGAGCGACGCAGGCAACCGTGCGGCAGTCCAGCATCTGCTCCACGGCGTAGAGCAGAAAGTGGTCCAGGTGGTCACCGAAAGCCAGGTGAAGGACACCACCGTCACGGGAAGCATAGGCGATGACGGCGCGCGCTGAATCAAGCAAAGGCAGAGGTACGCGACCTCGCCAGGCCGAGTTTGCCATCTCGTCGCCTAGTGGAAAAACTGGGCATCCCCATTGCTGCCCGAGAGCCGCCGTGATCTGCTCTTCGCGAACGACGCCCATGCAGCAAAGCCATTCGCCGAGTCGGCCGGTTGCGGTCTCCCGCTGCAGGCGAAGGGCATGGCGCAAATGGTCCGAAGAAATTACTCGGCGACTGATCAGCAACAACCCGATGGGAAGGCGGTGAAGTTTGGTCTTTCGTGCGCGAAACCCGGAGAGTAAGTAGGACACGCGGGATTCCAGCAGAGAGTTGAAACATCGAGGCTCGCAATACCAGCGGCCTTCGAACAGAACCCTCGCCGATGTATGCAGCCATGAGGGCCACAACTTGCCGCGGCGCAAACAACCGGCGGCGGCACATCGGCCTGCCCATGGTTTCCACCAGGGAGGATGCGGCGGAGCCGGCGCGACCACTGGATTGAAGGACTGGATAGGGATGTGGACAGTACTCTCTCTCATCGTGCTGCCTCATTCTGTAATAGCTCCGCGCGCTGCCCGCGGCTGGCCACTTCCGTGATGCGCAAACCGAAATTGCCATCCACAACGACCACTTCTCCGCGAGCGACGAGACGTCCAGCCACCAGGAGTTCGGCAGGTTCGTTTACCGTCTGGTTCAATTCGACGACAGCGCCGGGGGTCAAACCGAAGATGTCCCGGAGCAGCATTTCCCGTTCGCCGAAGCGAATGGTGGCGTGTAACTCCACGTCGAGGAGGAGTTCCAGATTTGGCGGTATACCACCCAGAGGCGCGTGCGGATCAGGAACTTGGGTACTTGCGGGTGTGCTAGGCGCCGCTGTCGGGCTTGCCGGGATCGCTACGGCCGGTGGAGGAGCCGGGATCGCTGGAGCCGCGACGGAAAGCGCGTCAAATAGGGGCGAGTTCACAAAGAAACGGAGGGAAAGCTGGGGAAACTTTTCGCCCTCGGCCTGTACGGTGGTGCTCTGCGCGGGCACGAAAACCGCATCGGTCTGCGCTTGATAAGCGATTTCCGTCTCGCCGCCGGCGATACGCTTCCAAGCGGTAGCGGTTTGCCCGGATACCTGCCGAAGAAATTCTGCGAATGCGTCTTTGTGCGTGTCTGAGAATTCCGCAGCGGGGTCCAGCGGCTCCGACATAAGCAATTGGGCAATCTGCAGGGCGGGAGGTTTGTCTGCTACCCACACCTGTTCACCCTTCAACGTTCCGCCACCTTTGAAAAAAATCGAGATGGTGACTGCGAGCTCTTCGGTAGAGAGAGCTTTGGCTGGCGCAGGTTCGGTGGCCGTTACTTTGGGTGATACTACACTGAGCTGACCAAGTACGTTCGCGAAAGAGTCTGTCCACGCCTTGCAGAACTGGACGATCAACGGCTGGTTGGGAGATTCGCTCATTTGGCGTCCTTCTCTTCGGGTCCGCTGAGTGATAGACGCTGCTCAATGCGTGCGCCGCGTTGCCTCGCCTGCCGAACGGGGTAAGCCTGAAACATAGGCTTGCCAGCTACGTTGAGGTGGACGGGGTTTTGGGCGCGCTGAGCCACCACTAATAGCCCGCCCGGTTCAAGAGCAATCAGTTCGCGCACGGTCACCAAGCTTGGGGGAAGACTCAGATCGGCTCCGAATTTGCTTTTGAGAAGCCGGTCGCGAATTTGGCGGCGCAACTCACGGGAAGGCAACCGGCCGGACGTCGTCCATTGATTGGAGAGCTTGCGGAGCAGTGCGTTGGCCACGACGGCGGGGAAGGCCATGTTGACGGTGCCGCGCGCTTCGGACAAGCGAATTTCGAAACTCATGGTGAGAATTTTTTCCATAGGCAACATGAGACTCTGCACCTGGGTGTGCTGCTGACGTTGCTCGAATTGGATATCCAGCTGAAGCACTGGAGCCCAAGTGATCTGCAGGTCCCGCGCAATGAGTCCAACAACGGTCTCAAAAATCTGTTCTTCGATTTCGGTCAGATCGCGAGGTTCGATGGGATCACCGCCGGAGCCGCCGAGGACCACGTCGACGATCGGAAAGACCAGAGATAAGTCCGTCTGGAAGGCTGCGCGGGCGTCGATCGGGAGAATATGCAGCGACGCGAAATAAGTCACCTCCGGGATGCGGCCGAAGAACTCGCGATAGGTAAGCTGTTCGACCGAAACCAGATTCATCTCGAAGCCCACACGGAGGTAGGCTCCCAAGGAGTTCCCAAGGCGGCGCGCGAGAGACTCGTGGAGAGTGGTGAGAGTGGACACCTGCTGTACGTCCAATTGTCTGGCCGCGCTAAGATCGTAGGTGGTGACTTTTTTCTGCGCGCCTGTTCTTGGTTTTGGAGCCGTTGCGGCGGCGAAGAGTGCGTCAATTTCTTCCTGAGTAAGTGTCTTGGCCATCAGGCTTCCTCTCGTCTGCTGGTTGGGCTGGGTGGCGAGCGGCGCCCCGTGTTGGGAGTCATTCGGCCTTGGAGACGTGAGCGCAGTCGTATGAGCGCGGCGGTATGAATTTGCGAAACGCGCGATTCTCCAATGCCGAGGATAACGCCTACTTCTTTCATGGTGAGTTCTTCGAGGTAATACAAGCCCAGCACTTGCCGCTCCTTCTCGTCCAACTCATCGATCGCTTGCGTCAAAAGCTTGCGCATTTCCGCGCGCAGCGTTATTTGAAATGGATCCTCTTCGGTGCGACTGGCCACCGCCGCGCCGGCGTCGTCTCCGCCGCTCTCTTCGGATTGCGCTTGTAAGCTGCCGAGATCCAGGCCGCGTAAGTCGCCGAGTAACCGCTGAAATTCTTCCAGGGGAAAGCCCATGCGAGCCGCAAGTTCCGGCTCCGAGGGTGCGCGCCTGAGTTCCGCGGCGAGTTCACGGTTGGTGTCTTCGATACGGCGGGCCTGGCGGCGAAGGTTTCGCGGGCTCCAGTCCATCTGACGCAAGCTATCGAGGATGGCACCGCGAATCCGAAAGCGCGCATAGGACTTCAGCTGTACGTTTTTGCTGGGGTCGAATTTGTCGACCGCGTCGATCAGACCCAGGATGCCCGCATGCACCAGATCCTCGAAAGGTACGTGAGAGGGGAGACGGTCGTGGATACGCCGGGCAATATAGCGGACCTCCGGGAGATTCTCGTTGAGCAGCCGCTGGCGTTCGACGGAATCAACGGGCGGAGTTTTCGTTAGGGGTTTGCTGGGAGTGGTTAGCAACGGTCACGTCCGTTCCGGAAGAAAGAGCGGTTCGCCGGCGAGTTCATTGCACAACTCCGAGGGATTGCACGGAAACCGTGGAGGGAATTTCCGCAGGCGACAACACGACAATCCGTGGAATGAAGGGCTCCAGCAGACGTCTCAAATGAAATCGGACGGGTGTGTTGCAGATCAGCACGGTGGAACTGAGCGCCACACGATCACCGACCAACCGCTGCAAGCTTTCTAAAACGCGTCGCAGAGGGCCAACCGTGCCGCCTGCGGGCTTCTCGGCGCCGGGTTGCGGATCGATGTGGCGCTGGAGTTCCTGTTCGATCGCCGGATCGAGAGTCAACACTTTCAGTTTGCGGTCGTCGCTCAAGAGCGGTTGGACAAGTGACCTGCCGAGGGCCTGGCGCGCTGCTTCGACCAGCGCGATGGAGTTTTTGTTGATCGCGGCCGTATCCAAGAGAGCTTCAAGAATGGTGGTCAGGTCGCGAATAGAGACCTGCTCGCGGAGTAGCAGTTGCAGGACTTTCTGTACCTCGCCGAGAGTCAACAAGCGGGGAACCAGTTCATCGATCAGCTTGGGTTGTGTTTCCGCCATAGCGTCGAGGAGCCGCTTGGTTTCCTGGCGCGTGAGCAGTTCGTGCGCATATTGCCGGACAATTTCGGCGAGATGCGTGGCGAGCACGGAGGTTTGGTCGACGACCGCGTATCCAGTCGCCAAGGCCTGCTCTTGCAGTCCGGGAATGATCCACATTGCAGAAGCGCCAAAAGCGGGCTCGTGAGTGGGAATACCGTCGATCGCAGCTGCGGCAGGTTCTGAGCTGATGGCGAGCAATCGCTCCTGTTGCGTTTCCCATCGCGCGACCTCTACGCCACGGAGGAGGACGACATATTCGCGAGGTTTAAGCTTCAGGTTGTCGGTGATGTGCACGGAAGGCACGAGAAAACCGAGTTGCAGAGCGAGATGGCGGCGCAGTGCGCGGATGCGTTGCAGAAGTTGGCCGCCTTGGGCCTGATCGACCAATGGCACTAAGCCGTATCCTACTTCCAAGCTGATTTCGTCGAGCTTTAGCAAGCTTTCGATTTGCTGTTGCGCGTCGGGTTTACCCTTTTCACCGACGACCTCTGCAGTTTTAGTGGCCTCCGTAGCATTGTTTTGTTGAGCGCGGTACGCCAGGAAGGCGGTGATCGCCGCGAGCAGAAAGAAGGAAAACTTTGGCAAGCCGGGAATCAGCCCCAGAAGGAACATCACTCCGGCAGCAATGCGCAATGGTCCGGTGCGTCCCAACAACTGCCTTCCGAATTCGACGCCGACGGTGACTTCACCGGAGGTGCGCGTCACGACGATGCCACCAGCCACCGAAACCAAAAGCGATGGAATCATTGTCACTAGACCGTCGCCGACGGTGAGCACCGTGTAGGTCTTCGCGGCTTCCGCCAGAGGAATATTGAGTTGGAACACTCCAATCAGGAATCCGGCAATAATATTGATCGCCGTGATCAGAACTGTCGCGAGAGCGTCGCGCTGGGTGAATCGCGCAGCGCCATCCATGGCGCCATAGAATTCCGCTTCCTTGCCGATCTGTTCACGACGCGAGCGTGCGGTTTGCTCATCGATGAGCCCTGCGTTCATGTCCGCATCGATCGCCATTTGCTTACCAGGCAGAGCGTCGAGGGTGAACCTAGCGGCAACCTCGGCGGTGCGGACCGCGCCATGGTTGATCACCAAATACTGAATGGCGATGAGCGCGAGAAAAATGACAAACCCGACCACGTAGTTGCCACCGACCACGAACTGACCAAATGCCTGAATGACGCTGCCGGCAGCCGACGAGCCCTCTCCGCCGTGCAGCAGAATCCGCCGGCTGCTGGCGATATTCAGCGAGATGCGAAATAACGTGAGGAAAAGCAATAAAGTCGGGAATACGGAAAACTGCACTGGCTTCAGGATGTATAGAGCGGAGAGAAGAACGACCACACCCAGGGTCATGCTGGTTGCCAGAAATAAATCGAGAACGATCGCCGGCACGGGCACGAGCATGACGAAGACAGAAGCAACCGTGGCCACCGGAATGAGCCATTCGGCGAAGGAACCGGACTTTGCGAGTTTGGCGTCAGCAGCCATGATTTCTAGCGCGGAACTCCTCCTGGCTCGGCCGTGCGAGGATGGTTCATGCGCATCTGTGCGCGATACAAGAACGCCAGAATTTCCGCGACCGCTGTGTACAACTTGGGTGGAATCATTTGGCCAACGTCGACACCCTTGTACAATGCCTGCGCCAGTGGAGGGTTTTCGACGATGGGTACGTTGTGCCAGCGCGCGAGTTCCTTGATTTTCTGCGCGATCAGATTCCGTCCCTTGGCGACGACTACGGGAGCGACCATGGTCGTGGGGCGATACTCGATGGCCACGGCATAGTGCGTTGGGTTGGTAATCACCGCGGTTGCGCGTTTGACATCCCTTTGCAACGACTTGCGGAGGGACTCACGGCGCAGTCGGCGAAAGCGGCTGCGCGTGTTCGGATTCCCGTCAGTGTCTTTGCCTTCCTGCCTCACTTCCTGCTTGGTCATGCGCAGTGATTTCTCGAAGGATTGCCGCTGCAAAATGTAGTCGATACCCGCCCAGGCCAGCAGCACCATGCTCGATTGCCAGGCCACGCTGAAGCACAATCCACCGATCAGTGCGAGCAATGCGCGCGAACTGAGGCGCCCGGCGTGGACAATTACGGGAGCGGCATTCGAAATCACGCGAAATGCCAAGTAGAAAATCACTCCTGAGGGCAGGAGCGAACGCAGGATCCGGCTGAAGCCCGCCAGCGAAAAGAGCTGTTGAACGTTCTTAGCTGGGTTCATGCGATTAAAATCCGGCGTAAGCGCGCCGCTGGCGATAACGAGCCCTCCCTGTCCAAGCGTGGAACCTGTGGCGACGATCCATGCCACCGCGAAGATAGGCCAAATCCACTGTGCGACGGCTAGACCCGTCCAGGAGATCACCGGAACCCGGCCAGTCCAGTCACTGCCGATGCTGGCCTCCAGGACGCGAGAAAAGTAGCTCTGCCAGCGCTCGACCCAAACCTGCGGATTCCAGGCCAGAAGTAGCACCACCGACAGCACCGTGAGAGCAGAGACCAGGTCGCGGCTGCGAAGAACCTGGCCCTTCTTCCGGGCGTCGGACCGCCGCCGGACTGTGCCTTTTTCTGTGCGGTTGTCTGCCACGAATAGGTGTCCTTAGTGCGCCAAGTGCAACAGGCGCTCGCTCCAACCCAGCGCAATCGTGAATTGCCGTTCGAACAACGCGGGCCAAAGGGTGATGCCAACCGCCAAAACCGTGTAGCCCGCCAAGCTTTTCAGCGGAATGCTAAGCAGGATTGCCGGCAATTGCGGCGACGCTTTGCTCAAGAAACCGACGGTCACATCGATGACTACTGTGGCGAACAGAAGAGGGGCCGCGATCTGAATGCCTACGAGAAACATCGCGGCACCGTCGCGAAATAGTTCTTTCATCATGGCGCTGGAAATTACGGCGGACCCGACTGGGACATAGGCAAAACTCTTTGCAAGACCGCGCAAGATCCAGTGATGAACATTCATCTGGAGGAACAGCAGCAAGACAATCAGCTGATGAATTGTGGAGAGCACGGGTGTGTCTACGTTGGTTTGCGGATCGATAACGTTCACCAGGGAGAAACCGAGCTGGAATCCCCCGACCTGTCCGGCGACCAAAACGCCTTCTAGAATGAATTGCAAGGAAAGCCCCATGGCCAGCCCCAGAACGGTTTCGCTAAGCACAATCCCGATCCACCCGCTGGGAGTCATGGCCGCGGCAGGCACTGGGCAAACCGTGTAGAGAAGAGCGGTGAGTACGATCGTGAATGCCGCTTTGATGCGTGGAGGAAACGAAGTGCTAGTGAAGAAAGGCGCAAAGCTCATTACCCCGGCGATGCGCAAACCAATCAGCGCGCCGTGAAGAAGCATGGGCTCAAGAATCGGTAACACTTGCGCCTCCCTTAATGGGTGTACGGCCGAAAATCACTGAACAGCGACATCGTGAACGCGATCAAATGACTGAGCATCCAGGGCGTGAGAAAGAATAGAATGCCGCCCACAGCCGCGAGCCGCGGGACCGTGGAAACAGTGGCGTCCTGGATCGACGTCATCACTTGGCCGATGTTGATCACCAGACCAACCGCCATGGCGGCGAGCAAAACCGGTGCGGCGCCCCAAAATGCGGCTTCGATGGTGTGCCGAGATAACGCGACGACTTGTTCCGGGGTCATAGCAAGGCCTCAGGAATGAAAACTTTTGAGCAGCGATCCGACAACCAGGTTCCAACCGTCAGCCACGACAAAAAGCAAAATCTTGAGTGGCGTCGAGATCACCACGGGAGGAAGCTGCAGCATCCCTATGGAGGTGGTGACCGAAGCCGTGACCAAGTCGATGACCAGAAAAGGCAGGAACAGCACCGCACCGATCTGGAATCCGGTCTTTAATTCCGAAAGGATGTACGCCGGAATCACCACCCGCATGGAAAGGTCTTGCGGGGTCTTGGGCCGCTGCTCCTTGCTCATTTCCACGAAAAGAGCGACATCCTTTTCGCGCGTGTATTCGAGCATGAACTGGCGCATCGGTACGGCACCCCGATCGAGCGCCTGCAATGCGGTAATGCGGCCGCTTTGAAAGGGCACGATAGCTTGGTCGCGGATCGCGATACCGGTGGGTTGCATGATGAAATACGTCAAGAAGAGTGCAAGACCGATCAGCGTTTGGTTCGTTGGCGCGGTTTGCGTGCCCAGCGCCTGGCGTAGGAAATGGAAAATGATCAGAATGCGGACGAACGGGGTCATGGACAACAGGATGGACGGCAACAATGTCAGGAGCGTGAGAAGGACGAGAATGGTGACCGATGTGGAATCGCCACGCACGGTGAATCCCGGAATTTGAATCACGGGAGGCTGCGGCGTGGCAGCGGCGCTGACGCCCGTGCTGGTAACCAGTGACGCGCTCAGAAACAGCACAAAAGCGCCACACATCGCGTGACATCGCAAATGAGCCATCAGTGAGGCCTTTTCCATAGAGAATCGGCCCATCGAGGTTCTTGGGCTTCCGGGAGCGGATGGACACGCTCATCCAGGCGTTCGAGAAGGGAGATGGATTGATTCGTTGTGCCGATCAGGAATCGGCGTTGTTCGAATTGCACCACCATCACAAAGCGGCGCTCACCGAGCGGTAGTGTTTCGCACAGTCGGAGCGAACGCTCGCGTCGGCGCACTTTTACCTTGCGGACCGCGTTGCAGACGGTGACAAATAGCTGGGAAACCGCCCGTAACCATCGTGTCTCAGTAGAAATTGCACGCCCTGCGTCCACCACACTCACCTCTCAGTCTTGCGCCATCTGGTGATATTTTCCTATCCGACCTCGGTCATCCGCACGGCGATGCGTTGACCCACGATTTCGAATTCGGCCCAGCCAATCAATTGCGCATTGACCATCACCGGGACGTCCGCGCCGTCAGCGTTCGAGGTTTCCAGAACGGAGCCAACATCGAGGAGCAACAAGTCGCGCACGCTAAAATGCGCCAAGGGCAAATCCACGCTGATCAAACAGTTAAGCCAACCGGCATCGTTCCAGACCTCGTCGGTCACCGGCATTGGTATCTGTTTGGGTACCATTAAGGCGGTGGACATCGATCACCGCTGCACCAGGAATTCTGTGAAGTAGACGTCTTTCACGCCCAGTTCTGGAACTTTGTGATTGAGAGATTCGACGAGGCGTATCTTCAGCGCGACTTTTCCTTCTGGTGTGAGCAAGGCGTCGGCCTTGCATACCGTCAGTACCGATAGAATGGCATCCCGAATCCGTGCGACCGGAAGCGATGCCGCTGGTTTTTCTTTCACCACGCCTTCCGGGAGCCTGTCCATTCCCAGGTCCATGGTGACGCGCAGGAAATGGGTTTCCTCCGTATCGGCGAGGTTCACGGTGAAACCTTCCAGGTGCACCACGTATTTCGGAGCTCCACTCACATCCGCCTGCCTCGACGCTTCCGCGGTTCGTCCACGCTGAAGCACAAACCACGCGGATCCTCCGCCGCCTACAGTCGCCAGCAGCACGATCCCGGCGAGCAACCCAGCGGATAATTTTTCGTGAACGACGACGGCCCCGCCTCCCGTGGTTGTCTTTTCGCTGCCTTCGGCCATTGCACATGGCTAAAGCAATTGAAGCGCCGAACAATGATTAGCCCAATCTCGTTCATTTCATCAGGCGACGCTGTAAGTGATGAGTTGCGTGCGAGTTGAAACGCAGGAAGAGTCCCGCACGATCTTGACCGGCGCAGGAATGGAACGCAGGTCGCAAGTTCGGAAGGCGCTCATTAGCGCGTTGTAAGAATTTGGGAACCGAGCCCGGAGGCGTCGAGTCGCCGGGCCCTGCATCGCTACATCTGCTCAATCGCTAATACGAAAATCATTTTACTGAATCAAGTTAATCGTGGTCTGCGTGATTTGGTCAAAGGTCGTCACCGACTTTGCATTTGCTTGATAGCTGCGCTCCGCCACAATCAACTGTGCGAACTGAGTCGCGATGTCCACATTGGATTGCTCCAGAGCGCCGCCCGATAGTGTCCCTCTCCCGCCGGTTCCAGCCGTCCCGACGTTTGCCTGGCCCGACGACAAACTCGCGAGAAATTGATTGGAACCATTGCGCACCAGGCCTTGCTCATTCGCGAAGGAGGCCAGCGCAATCCGGCCCAGCGCCGAGGTTTGGCCATTGCTGAAGGTACCCTGGATCGTGCCGTCGGACCCGATGAGATAGCTCACCAGACTTCCGCTGGCGAAGCCATCCTGCTGCGTGCCGGAGGTCGCCGAGGGACCCGATACTTGCGTCAGCTGACCATTTCCATTCGCGTCGAACAGATTCCACGCAAACGTCAGGTTAGCGGCTCCGTCGGCAAGACCTGCAATGGTGTTTCCCGCGACATTAGCCGCCGGCGCGGTCAGCTTTCCTGTTCCATTGAACGTGAGGGTGGCCGCTTTTACGGTCACGGGAGCACCCACTGCGCCGACGTCAACGGCCGGAATGGTGATGGCATAGTTCCATGCATTCGCAGCCGTCTTGGTGAAGTTGTACGTCAAGACGTGACTGGCGCCGAGCGAATCGTAGACAGCTACCGAGGTGCTGAACGTGCCACCCACCGCCGTATCGGAATTGAGATTCAGGGACAGTTGCACTGCCGACGTGGGGTTAGGAGGATTGGAGGTCCCGGTCGAAATCGTCAGCGGCCCCAGCGTTGAATTGGCGTTCACTACGCCATTGAGCGCCGGGTAACCTTGCACCGTAGCACCGTCCGGCGTCAGCAACTGTCCGTTGGACCCGATCGCGAAATCTCCCGCGCGCGTATACGCCGCTGCACCGCTGTGGTTGATGATGAAGTATCCGTTGCCCTGGATTGCGACGTCGGTCGGAACGCCACTCGATTGGATACTGCCCTGCGTCAAGTCCTCCGAAATTCCCGAAACAGAAACGCCAACTCCCTGTTGGACAGGATTGCCGTTTCCGCTGGTGCCGATTTGTTGGTAGAACAAATCTTGAAACTGGGTGACTTGGGTCTTAAATCCGACCGTGTTCAGGTTCGCCAGATTGTTGGCGAGAACCGACAGCGCCTTCGAACTCGCGTTTAGACCGGAAAGCGGAATTGAAAATGATGGCATAGGGAGTCTCCTAGAAGAGTTGCGACTTGGAATTTGTTTGCGAATCTAAACTTGAACCGGAGCCTGGCATTATCGACTTAGTGAGTGCGATAAGTCCTGATGCCATTGCCGCGGCAGCAAGGGGCGGGGTCGCCGACGGCCATAAACCTTGTGCTGGTGTACTCGGTGCCGCCGAGGCGTTGGAGCTAGTTCCGCTTCCGGCGGTGGAGCCTTTGGCTGCCGCCGCCAGGGCATCCAAGTCTTCTCTGATCTGAATCGTCTCTTGCAACGTGTTCATTGACGTTAGCTCATTGACCATCTGGTTCGGATCCATCGGATTCAGAGGGTCTTGCGCCTGGAGCTGGGCTGTCAGCAGCATGATGAACGCGTTGGGTCCGAGCTCACTGATGCTGGTGCCCTGCGACGAACTCGATGTCGAAGTTGTTTCGCTGGTATTCGCTTGTGCGGCGGTAACAACTGGGTTTAATCCGATCATTTCATTTCTCCTGCGTCACGCCTTTTAGGCGCGCACACTCAACCTACCCTTTGCGTCGAAAATCCCAGATTGTTCCGGGTTCGCGAACATTTGTGCGATTCCACCTGAGCCCATCGACCAGGGCATCGCCGCTGGGTGTGGGCTGCTTCGCGAGTCTTGCCTTGGTGCAGAGCCTGCGTCTCCGGCTGTGGATCCTAGGGAGGCATGCAACAGGGTGATGTGCTCCACCTGGAGGTGTTTGTCGCTCAGCGCTTGCTGCAGCGCGGGCATTTCCACGGCAAGAACCGCGTGCGCATCGCGTTTCTCCACGGTGATCGCCGCCCCTACTTCATCTCCGTTCATCCGAGCGCGTAGTTCCACCGGACCAAGCCTGTCCGTGTCCATCGCGATACGCATTTCACTGCGTCCGGCGGCTTCGACCAGCTTCGCGCTGTCCACAACGCGGTTGGCGGGCGTCCTGTCTGGAGCCTGCGATGACGACAGAGTCGAAGACGGCGACGGAAGGGCAGTCTCGGAGGAATTCGCGATGTGGTCGGAAGGTGCGGCCGGTGCATTGGCAGCCGGTGTCGGCAGAGGCACGTTCGGCGCTGGCGATGCGTCTTGCTTGACGGTCGCGGCAACTTCAAGTGCTTGCAAAAAGCTGGTTGTCTCGTGAACTGCAGAGGTCGAAGGGGACGCATCCAGAGCAGACGGCGAGTTGGAATGCCCTGAGTTTTTGCGATCCGAAGTCGTATCCTGGCATCCGGTGTTGTCAGTAGGCGCGGCAGCGGAACTGGGTGCTTGCACCGGCGCCCGCGCTCCGTCAATGAGGGGCTGCACTTCTTTCGGAGCTAATGGCAAAAGCGGGATCGTCGGAATCCGCACGCTCGCTACAGGCGGCAAGGAACGCGCGGATACTCCCGCTTGCGGTACTTGAGCGTTTTGTGCAGTTTGTGCAGAAGGAACATTAGCGCCAGCTACCGCGGTCGAGGACGCTTGTACCCAGGATGTGGAGGCCTTGCCCTGCAACTTTGCGATTTGCGGCGACAAAGACGCTATTGGCTGGCCGCCTGCCATCGCCGTTTGTGCTGCCACGCCGTCAGCAATTGGAAGCGATGTGGCGTTGGACAGTGGACTCCTGGGATCTGCCGCGGTGGGAGCTGCGGCAATCGTGGATGCTGCGGTGGTAGGTTCGGCGATGGTAGGCGCATCAGTGTTGGGTCTGGTGGTAGTCGGCGCGGCCGTGGTGGGTACGCCGGCCGTGGATACGGCGGTGGTGGGTGCGCTAGTCGTAGGTGCGCTTGGAGTGCTGATGGTGGGCGTCTGGAGAGAGGTGTTCGCACCATCGTTCGCCCCTGTTTTGTCGGCAGGCACGCTGACCGTGGCGGGCGCGGTCGAAGAGCGCGATAGAATAGGTGGGAGGGTCGCCACGGAAGATTGCGCTGCAAGTTGTTCAGGAAGATTCAAGTCGACGACCTGAACTGGTGCTTCGCCGTCTTTCGGTTTCGAAGCAGCAATGCCATCGATCGGTGAACCTGTGGAACCACTATCGCCAGCGCCATTCTCGGGCGTCAATGGCGGCTCAACTCCAGCGTTCGCCAGAAGATCGTCTGGAAGTGTTTGTACGGCGTTTGGAAGCGCAGCCGGTAAAATCGGCGACGAACTCCCCGACAAGTCCGGAAGCGAAACCGGAGTGCTGGCGGTCACGGCGCGCCGACTGTTCGCGTCCTTCGCCAGATCCTTCCCGAGTTTTGGAGTCCTTTGTGGGGTTGTCGCGATTGCTGCAGCGACTACTCTTGAAGGCCTAACTGACTGCGCGCTGGCCGAGTTTCCGGACGAACTCGTGCTGCGGTTAAGAACGTCGCGCACTACGTGTGCAAATACCGGATCCTCTTGCGCATCGGTCGCCTTGTCAAGCGTATTGGTTGGCGACGAAGCTGCCCTTGGGGTAGCAGGTGAAGCGGGACTCGAAATGGCCAGTGCTTGCATTTGCGAAGTCGAAGAACTCGCGGTTACAGAAGCATGCGGCAAGCCAAAATCTTCGATCTCAAGATATTTCGCCGAATCCGTTGTAAACCATTGAAATCATGCTGAATGCTTCAGGGCCTGACATCCCAGCCATTTTGCTGGCCTCGGCGCAACCCGCTGAGCCAGGCAATGCTTGCCGCAGCATCCGGCAAAAACTAGTCCGCCAACTTGCCTGCTGACCGCATCAAGAAATTGTCATCCGCCTGTTGCTGTTCGCGGCGATCAGCTTCGCGGTCGTAGTTCTCTTCTTGCCGATCGCGCAGCCTCTCAAAGATCTCGCGCTTCTGACGGGCGTGATGGCACACAAGGAGCTGGCTTAGCCGTTGCCGTTCCGCCTCGACGAGTTTGACGCGCAGCTTGTTCTGCATCTCGGCAGCGCTCGCGTCGCACAAGCTCGCAAATTGCAGCACGATGCCAACGGAGCCCTCCATCATTTCGCGTGACGCAATACGCCACTGTTCGCTTCGCGAATGCTCCCACTCTTCAAGGTCCAGTCGAAGACGTGCAACCGTTGCCGCAATCGCGAATAGACGTTGCTCTTCCCGGCGTTCGAGACTTTGTCTCAATCGCAGGATCGATTCGAATGGATAGCGGAACGCCATCAAGATTTACATCGGCAACGCCAACAGCGCCTGCAGCGTCTTCTCGAGGGGAGCTACATCGGTCCTTCGCTGCTGTAGAAAAGTCTGAATCGCGGGCAGCGCCGCAATAGCGCGGTCCAGCACGGGATCAGCTCCTTTTTGATATGCGCCGACTCGAATCAAGTCCTCCGATGCCGCGTATGCCGCCATCAGCTGGCGAATTCCCCGCGCCTTCTCCCGATGCTCGGCGGAACAAACCGCGGACATGAGCCGGCTCAGGCTATCGAGCACGGAAATTGGCGGATAGTGTCCTTGCGCACTCAGCTTGCGGTCCAGCACCACGTGCCCGTCAAGCAGCGCCCTGACGGCGTCCACGAGCGGGTCATTTTGGTCGTCTCCCTCCATCAAAACAGTGTAAAAAGCAGTGATGCTGCCAGACCCAAAGTTTCCAGCTCGTTCAATCAAACGTGCCAGCAGCGTGAACACCGACGGCGTATATCCTTTCGCGGTTGGCGGCTCGCCGGCCGCCAACCCGATTTCGCGCTGCGCCATCGCAAACCGTGTAAGCGAATCCACGACCAACAAGACATTCTTGCCTTGGGCGCAGAAGTATTCCGAAACGGTAGTGGCCGCCAGTGCCGCGCGAATCCTCAGCAAAGGCGATTGATCGGACGTCGAGACCACCACCACGGAGCGCTGCAACCCCTCTGCCCCGATCGCCTCTTCAAGAAATTCGCGCACCTCGCGACCACGCTCTCCCACCAGCGCAAGTACCGTCAGATCAGCGGAAGTCGCCCGGGTCATCATTCCGATCAGCGTGCTCTTGCCCACTCCGCTGCCGCCGAAGATTCCAACTCGCTGGCCGCGTCCGCAGGTAAGCATTCCATCGATCGCCCGGATGCCGCATCCGAGCGGAGAACGAATAGGCTCGCGCGACAGCGGCAGCGGCGCTTCCCCCTGCAAGGGCCAATGTTCTCGCGCTCTATAGGTTTTCAGGTTGTCGATCGGCTTACCGGTGCCGTCGATTACCCGACCCAGCATGGCCGGGCCGACTCGTAACATCGGTTGCGTCCCGCGCGTCACGATGCGATCACCAAATCGAGTCCCTGAAGGTCGTTCCAGAGGCATCGAAAGAACCGTGCGCCCTCGAAATCCTACGATCTCGCCAGAAAACGTGCGGCCATCTTCTGTCACGATCGCGCAGCCTTCACCCACAGAACACAGCGGGCCATCAGATTCGACCAAATGGCCGACAACCTTCGTCACTCGTCCGGTCCAGCGCAGCGTCGAAAAATCTTCGAGTCGTCGAAAGAATGACCGCAGCAGCGGTTGTTCCGTCATCACCGGGCCTGAGGACGCTGCTCGAGCAGATCAAAGAATCCCTGCTCGACTTCCTTCAGTTGTGCTTCGAGGCTGATCTGTGTGCTGCCCACTTCGGTTTCGAGCGCGCACTCCCCGCGTTTCAGCGCCGGGTCACCTATCATCTCCGGGGAAAGCTGCGGCGCCCCCAGCTTTGAGAAATGCTCGCTCCACAATTGAATATCCACTGGGTTCGCCCACAACCTTACTCGCGCGCCAGCTCCAATCTTTTCCAGCGCGACATGTACCATCCCTTCGAGAAGCAGCGGGTCCATCTGTGCTTCTCGATGCAATATCTTTCTTGCGATGGCCAACGCGAGTTGCACCACTTCCGGCTCCGCCCGCTTAAAATAGGCTTCTCGTTCTGCCCTGAACTTGTCAATTGCCATTGAAATCTGCGTCTTTGCCGCATCGATTTCCAATTGGGCGGCGATTCCCGCTCGCGCAGCACCATCTTTCGCGCCTCGGTCGTACGCATCCTTCTCCCGTTGTTCAGTCGCTGCCTTCGCAGATCCGCTTTGCACATTCCATGCAATGGGCCCTCCGCCAGAGCCGCTTGTTCCGTCAGCGTCGCCGTTGGTCGGGATATAGAGAAATGGTTCGTCGCGGGAATCCAGTTTCTGGGATGTCGGGCGGTCAGACGACATACGATTCCTCCTGTTCGGTCTTCAGAACTATTTTTCCTTCTGACTCCAGCTGCCGCGCCACGGTCACGGCTTCCTGCTGGGCCGTATTCACCTCGCGCGAGCGGATGGGCCCCAAAACTTCCATGTCCTCTTTGAGCATCTCGACCGCTCGGGACGACATGCACTTGAAGAAATGATTCTTCAAGTCCTCGGAAGCGCCCTTAAGAGCCACCGCCAACTTCTTCTTGTCTACTAGGCCAAGAAGTTCCCGCATGCCCGGCTCGGGCACTTCCAGAAAATCTTCAAACGTAAACATCAGGTTGCGAATGGAGGTTGCCAGCTGCGCGTTGTCTTGTTCGATAGTTTGCAAAATGCTAGTACCCGCCTCCTGGTCGATTTGATTTAGGAGGTCCGCGACCGCTTTCACTCCTCCGTATGCCCGGCGGCTTTGCTGACCGATTGCTACCAAGCGTTTATGCAGCACGATCGAGATCTTCTTCACCATTTCAGGCGAGAACTGCTGCATCTGCGCGAGGCGCTTCACCGCCATGCCTCGCACTTTCTCCGGCAGCATCATCAACACCGCACGTGCTCCTTTCGAGTTCAAGTGGGCCAGCACCAGAGCGATCGTCTGCGGGTGTTCGCCCTGAATGAACTTTGCCAGTTGTTGCGGGTCTGTCTTTTGTAGTGTGTCCAGGTTCTGCGCGCTCATTTCTTGCGCGCGCATCACTTCTTCAATCAAACCGCGAGCGCCCTCAGCGCCAAATGCTTTCACCAATAACTTGTTCGCGTACTCGGCTCCGCCTTGTGCCAAATACTCTTGGGTGATCGACAACTGGTGATATTCCTTGAGCACCTTCGCCGCCACCTCGGGAGAGATGTACTCGAGCTCAGCAATCTCCTGTGTAATCGCCCGCAACTCGGTCTCCGGCAAGCTCTTGAAGACTTCACTCGCGACCTCGTCTCCCAACAGTACCAGCAGGATCGCTGCTTTCCGCTTGCCGCTCATGCGCGCGTCTTCGCTGATGCTCACCGGGCCGCCTCAGATTTGCGCAACCAATTTTGAATCAAGCGGCTTGCTCCCTGGGGATCGCCCTTAATCTTGGACGCAAGCCTCTTTTTCAGCTCGATTGCCTGCTCCACTTCGGGTGTCGCGCCGACTCCAGCCTCGTCAGGTAACCCGCCTAAGGCTCCATCGACGGACCGTGCTGCCAACGCACCCGCTTCGCCCGCGACACCGGGAAGCGCAGCGTGCGGCGTACCCGCTAATATTGCGAACACCTGTTTTTTCACCGGCCGAAGTATTAGCAAGTACACCGCAACGAACAGCAGCGACAGCGCTACGTATCGTAGAGCGCCCGTCCAACGCTCGGCGAACACTACGAAGCGCTGGAACTTTCCTGCTGGAGGCGGCAAATCCACCTGCGGCAGCGAAAAAGGAATGTTTTGCAGAGAGAATTGATCTCCGCGCTGACTATCGAAACCTATCGCCGCCTTGGCAATTTCTTCGATCTGTTTCATCTCTTCCGCGGTCCGTTTTCGCCGCGTTTCCGCCGTCTTGCCGTTCTCGGTCTTTGTTTCGATAGCGTCGTCGACCAGAATCGCCGCCGCGACGCGCTTCACTCGTCCTGCCGGCTCCAGAAGATGCCGCGTGGTGTGGCTCACCGCATATGTCTTGCTTTCGCTCCGGATTCCTTGTGTGGATGTCGCAGCTTTCGATTGCGTAGCGGCCGTCGCGTTCGATGGAGAGGTTGGAGCATTGCTCGGCGTGCCTGGAATTCCGGCGGGCTCCAGATCGCCCACCGTCTCCTGTGACGTCTGCGAAGTGAGGACTGCCGTGCTATTCGGATCGTAGAGTTCTTGAGTGCTATCCGCTGACGTTGGGTCGTAGTCGATAGTCACGCTGGACTTAACGTGTTCATTACCCACCACGGGAGTGAGAGTCCGTACGATGCGCTCGGCCAACGTGGTCTCCAGTTCTTCGGCTCCTTCGGTCCCAGTTCGGTGCTCGGGCCCGTGCCCTGGCATCTGGCCGTCTGTAGTCACGACAGTTACGTTCTGCGGTGACAAATCATCCCAGGCGCTGGACACCAGGTTGGCCACGGATCTTGATATTTGGTCGTTCAGCCGTGCCCCGCGAAGTTTCAGCACCACAGCAGCCTTTGCCACGCGCTCCCGGTCAGTAAAAAGAGATTCCCGAGGCAAAACCAAGTGCACGCGGACGGCTTCAACTCCGCTCATTGATTGAATCGTGCGCTCCAACTCCGCCTCCAGCGCGCGCTGATAGTTCACTTTTTCCGAAAAATCGCTTCCCGACCAGTTTGGCTTATCGAAAAGTTCAAAACCCATTCGCCCGCTGGCCAACGGGCCTTGCGAAGCAGCCTCCAGCCGCGCTTTGTCCATCTGATCCGAACGCACCAGGACCGCCGTGCCGTCAGTGGATAACTGAAAAGAGATGTTCTGCGCGGACAACCGCTGGCCTAGGCTCTGTGCATCGGTGGGGGCCATGCCCGAATACAGTGGCTTGTAGTCTCCCTGGCCCAGTAGGTGCACGAAGATCCAGATGGTCCCGCCAACGATCAGTACGCTGCCAGCAAGCACCACGATCTGCTTCGCTGTGAGTGCCTTCAGGAACGCGAAGAGTCGCTGCTGGAAGTTGTCCATTAGGGTCCCGCCGAAATATCTCGGTAAACTCTCCTACGTGCTGGTTAGAACGGCATGCCGGAGATCTGTGTGTACGCCTGCACGATCTTGTTACGCACCTGCACCATCATCTGAAAAGCGAGTCCCGCTTTTTCGACGGCGATCATCGCGGAATGCACGTCCTGTCCGTTACCTGTCAATAGCTGCGCGACTTTGCCGTCGGCTTCCGATTGCAGTTGCCCGACCTGATCCATCGCGTTACGCAGCGTGCTCATGAATTCTGAATCGCCTGTAGCGCCGTCGGGCCGGGCCGCACTGCCATTTGCTCCGGAACCAATATCGACTTGCGGAAATCCTTGAATCGGATTACTCATCGCACCCTCCGTTTGCTCATCCACTCCTCGATCATCAGCTTTTTTTCGCGTCCTTTGGATCGCGCTCTAGCTTAGGATCGTGATCGCGGCCTGAATCATGTTTTTCGTGCTCGTCACCGCCGACGCATTCATTTCATAAGCCCGTGCCGCGCCCATTAGATTGATCATTTCTTCCGCGGGATTGATCGCCGGATACGACACGTAGCCTTGCGCGTCGGCGTCAGGATGGCCCGGTTCGAGCCGGCGCACCGGCGCGGCCTGGTCAGCCACCACGTTCACAACGCGAACATCTTCCGCGTGCAAGTCCGTGAGCGAAGCCATCATCATCCCGAAGCTGGCGGGTGCCGCGGGGCGCGCGCCAAACACGACGTGCATCCGTTGGTACGGCCCGCCCGCATCGGTATGGGTCGTTTCCGCATTGGCGAGGTTCGCCGCCACCACTTCTGCTCGCATGCGTTCTGCCAGCAACGCCGAACCACTGATTTCCATTACCCGAAATAGATTCATGGCTACTGTCCTTCCCGTATCGCTGTACTCAGCTCAGTGAATTGTGAACGAATGATCGCTGTCGCGGCCTTGAACTGAAGTTGCACTTCCGCCAGCAACATCCCTTCGCGATCGGCGCTGACGTTGTTCCCGTCGGGGCGCGCCGTCAGCCCGCGCACCGGCACTACGAATGGACTCGTCGTGCTGGTATCTTCGCCATTCATCACGCGCATCAATTCGCCGCGAAAATCCACATCCCGGGTGTGATACCCCGGCGTGTCGATGTTCGCGACGTTGGTGCTGATCAACGTCTGGCGCATGGTCACGACATCCAGGTAGCGCTCCAGCAACGCCATTCCGGGCGAATTCATCCAGCTCATGACGCCCTCCATGCCGGAAGCCCGTACTCCCGGATTTTGTTGCGCACCGTGCGCAGGCTTACACCCATCAACTCGGCCGCTCGCGTGCGATTCCCGCCGGTGGCCTCCAGCGTCTTGGCAAGCAGCTGCCGCTCCATGTCTTGCAGGGTCACACCCGAACGGACGGCGTCGCTAGTCTGCTCTCGCGCGGGAGAGCCCGCATCTAGGCATTGCGGACCGAGTAATGTTCCAGTCGCCAGGGCCAGCGCGCGTCGCACCAAATTTTCGAGTTCTCGCACGTTGCCCGGCCAGTCGTGGAGCTCCATCTGCGCCACAAACTCTGGCGCGATGCGAAACATTCCGCGCTGCGTTTTTGCCTCATGCTTGCGCAGGAAATATTCCGCGAGCGGAACAATATCCTCTTGCCTCTCCCGCAGCGGCGGGATAGTCAATGGCACGACATGCAGCCGGTAGTAGAGATCCGCGCGGAAGTGTCCTATATCCATCTGTGCCCGAAGCGAGCGGTTCGTGGTGGCGATCACTCGCACATTCACGGGAATTGGCTTGGTGTCTCCCAGGCGATCGATTTCCCGCTCTTGCAGCGCCCGCAACAATTTTGGCTGCAGTGTTTGCGGCAACTCGCCAATTTCGTCGAGCAGCAGAGTTCCGCCGTCCGCCAGTTCGAACTTTCCTGGCTTCGCGTTGTTGGCACCGGTAAACGCTCCGCGCACGTGCCCGAACAACTCGCTCTCCAGCAGGTTCTCGGGGAAAGCCGAGCAATTCACCGCGACGAATGGTCCGTGTCCTCGAGGACTTGCTCTATGGATCAGCCGTGCCAGCAACTCCTTACCCGTGCCGCTCTCTGCTTCGATCAATACGTCCGCATCGGTTCGTGCCACGCGCCGCGCTCTGGCGATCACGCTGCAAAAAGCAGGCGACGCTCCCACCCCTTCGAACGCCACGCAACCGTGGTTCTCTTTCGCCCCGGCGCTCGGCTCCAGAAATCTTTCCGCAGCCGCTTCCAGCTGTTCGAATGATACCGGCTTCTGCAAGTAGTCGCAGGCGCCCTCGCGGATCGCCTGCACCGCGTCGGGCACGCTCCCATAGGCCGTAAGAAAGATTACCGGCGTATCCGGCACCAGGGTGCGCACTCCTTGCATCACCTGCAGTCCATCGCCATCGGCCATGCGCATATCCGTCACCACCAGGGTGGTCGGTGCCGTCCGAAACTTCGACAGCGCGTCACTCACGCCGTCTGCAGTTTGTACTCTCCACCCGCGCCTCCGGAAATTCGCTTCCAACGCCGCGCGCATCGCCGCTTCGTCGTCCACAATCAACACTCGACTGCTCATGCTTGTGCCCCCGAAACCGGAAGAAACAACGAAAACGTCGAACCGTGTTGCAGTTTGCTCTTTACGCGAATCTCTCCCCCATGTTGCTCGATCACCTTTTTACAAACTGCCAAGCCCAGCCCGGGACTTCCCGGTGTCGTGGTGAATCCCGGTTCGTAGATGCGATCCAACAATTCCGGCGCAAGCCCCCGGCCTTCGTCATGAAAGTCGATTTGTACCAATCCCCCGGGGAATTGCGGCGCCCAACCCAATTTCACATCCAGCTTTCCGCCCGGTAACATCGCGCGAAACGCATTCAGCGAGAGGTTTAGAAACACTTGTTTCAGCCGGTTGGCATCCGCATTCGTTGAGATCTTGCCGATGTGATTCTCAATCTTGATCTGCTGCCCTCGTTGCCGCGCCAGCGGCAGCAGAAACTCCACAGTCTCGCCGACCAATCGGTCTAACTCCGTCGGTAGCATCTGCGTGCACGGCTGGCTGTGAAACTGCAGCACATTGTTGACCGTCGCCGACAGCGCCCGCAGTCCCGCCTGCAAGTGCGTGATCCATTGCCGCGTTTCCGGCAAATGCGCGGTTGCGTCCGCCAGCAATCCCGTGAACAATTCCATGCTCCCGAGCGGATTGCGAATCTCGTGCGCCAGCACCGTCGCGATCTCCGCCAGAGCCAGCGATTTCCGCGTGGCCTCTCGCTCGCTCGCGATTCGCTTCTGCTCCGTAATATCGCGCACGATCCAAATCGTGTCCCCGGCGCCGTTCGCCTGCTCGTTAATGTTTGCCCTCAGGATGCCGATAGAACGATTGCCGGAAGCCCCCACCAATTTCTCCTGTTCGCAAAAAAAACCGGTCGCCGGAATCCCAGCAATTGCCGCCGCGAACGCCGAAGGTACGCGGCCCGGGTTCCCGCTCGACCGGTCGGATCGCACCTCCAGCAGACGCCGCGCCTCCGGATTTATAATCTGCAACGCTCCTTCGGCGCTCACCACCAATACTCCGCACGGTAAGTTCTCGACCACACGCGCAAGGTATCCTCGTACGCGGGCATTTTCTTCCAGTGTTCGCTCCAGTTCCGAATTCGTTTTTTGCAGTTCCAGATGCAGCCGCGCCACTTCCGCTTGCAGTTGCGTGTAAGAGTTTTCCAGCGATCCAGCCGCTTGCGTGAACGTCTGAAACGCCCGCGTCAAATTCTCCTGCGCCGCCACGTGGCCAATGCCCGCGCCGGAAGCGTTGCGCGTTCTTTGCCGGGCACTGGGTAAATTTGGCACGCTCGACATGGCTGCACGACCTCTGCCAGGAGTTGCTTCCGCCGCTTAAATTTCTCTAAGTCGGCTGTTCTCGCCGAAAGTCTGAAAATGCTCGACGCTGAGGGTCGGGTCATTTCCCGCCAAAATGAAAGCCCGTTCGAGAGCATGCTGCAGTTCGCGCACGTTGCCCACCCAGGACTCCTTTTCCAGATAGTTCAATGCCGGCGCAGACAGGTATTTCGCGCCCATTCCCGCATCTGCCGACAGTGCCGACAGGAAATATTCCGCCAGGGCACAAACATCCTCGGGACGTTCACGCAGTGGTGGTATAACGATTGGAAAAATCGCCAGCCGATAGTACAAGTCCAGTCGAAATTGCTTCGCTCGCGCCAGTTCCAGCAAGCGCACGTTCGTCGCGCACACCACCCGCACATCCACGCGATACACATCCGAACTCCCTAGCCGCTGCACTTCTCCGTTTTGCAAAAATCGCAGCAGCTTCCCTTGCATACTCAACGGGAGCTCCCCGACTTCATCCAAGAACAGTGTTCCGCCCTGAGCCACGTGAACCCGCCCCAGCCGCGATTGCACCGCTCCGGTAAACGCGCCACGCGCATATCCGAACAGTTCGGACTCCAGCAGCGCTTCCGGAATTGCCGCGCAATTGACCACCACGAACGGATGCTTCGCTCTCCGGCTGAGCTGATGAATGGCCCCGGCGACCAGTTCCTTGCCAGTGCCGGTTTCTCCACTCACGAGCACTGCCGTATCGCGATTCGCTACCATGTGCACCAGCCGGTATACCTGCTCCATCGCTCCGCTCGTGCCAATCATTCCAGGAAGCGGCTCGCTACTCGGTCCCGACTCACGAACCATGCACGGCTTCGGTCCATCCGTCTGCGCCGTGCCTGCTTTCACATCCTCGCGTGACTCTGCTGCCTCGCCAATTCTGCTGCCTCGCACTTCCGCAATTTCGGCACGCGAATCCACCAACTCCACATCCATCCGCGGATACTGTTTGCAAATCTGCTCGGCCACTTCTCGCGCATCCAAGTCCGGAAGATTCCGGTCCAGCAGCACTTCGTCGCATGCGAACTGCGCCAATTTCGCCAGCGCGTCTGCGCCGCCCACCGCCTCTTCGCTGAACGCGCCCGCATACGCGGGGTCGGTCAGCACACGTTTGCGAAATGACGGATCAGCGCTGGCGATTAGAATCCGGCTGCGAGAACGGAGGACAGGTGCGGCGGTGGCGGCCATGGATTACCCCGTGTTGCTAAAATCGAGTTCGCAAAATCAGAGTGCTCTTAGATCGGTGTCGCACGGTCGGAAAATTATTCCCGTGCGCAGGTGGGAAGCACTCATGCGATTTCAGCGCCAAAGTTTCTCAATGGGAGTTGTTAGAAGGAATGGGCTTCTCAGCGTTCGGGCTCACCGAGGCCGCACCGTCTCGGGACTCAGTTCCGTAGAGGAACTCGATTGCAGGCAGTTCTTGCCCGGCTGTCGCTTAAAGCTGTTTGTCGACCGTCCGCAAACACCCGATCACCAACCCAGACGCCCCGCTCAACTGTGTATCGGCGCGCCGCGCGAAAACTTTAGCGCGTTCTCTCTCCAAGTTCGTTAGAAGACACAAATAACTGTCCTCCCCGCACCAGTATGGCTTTCGTCATATCCAAATTGACTTCGCCTCGAATCCTAGTATCTTTGATCTACGCTCTCTGAATCGCCCCAGCCCCACAAACGGAGGAAATCCATGAACCGTCGTCGCCATGTGTCGCTGAATTTGCCTCTACTCTGCGTCGCCCTCGCCCTCGCTGTAGTGGGCTGCCAAAAGTCTGCCGATCAGCAGTCCGCTTCGTCCTCTCCAGATGCAGCCGCGCCAACAGGTTCGAATGCCGCTGCTTCATCGACCGCGAAAGAACCCACGCCGCCGCCCCCTCCGCCAAAGCCCCTCGTCGTCCCGGCGGAGACCGTGATCTCCGTCGTTCTCGATCAAGCGGTCGGTTCCAAAATTAGCACTCCCGGCCAGGCCTTTTCCGCCACCGTTCAAGCGCCCATCGAAGTCGACGGCAAAGTTGCCATTCCCAAGGGTGCCCGCGCCTCGGGCATCGTCAAGGACGCCAAGCCTGCGGGAAGGTTCAAGGGCGGCGCTGTTCTCTCTCTCACCCTGACCAGCGTTACCGTTAAAAATGAGGACTACAATATCCAAACCACTGCTCCCAGCGAAACCAGCAAAGGCAAAGGCAAGCGCACCGCAGGCATGGTCGGTGGTGGTGCGGGTGGCGGCGCTCTCATCGGCGGTCTAGCTGGCGGCGGTAAAGGAGCCCTCATCGGCGGTCTGATCGGCGCGGCCGCGGGTACCGGCGGCGCTGGGCTCACCGGCAACCGGGACATTACACTCGCTGCCGAGACGCCGCTGACCTTCAAACTTGTGGAACCGCTCGAGATCAGGCACCGCCGCTAAATCCGGTCCCAAGTCGGGAACATAACAAGGGCGCGCCGCATCGAATATGCGGCGCGCCCTTCGTGCTTGGCACGAAGTTGTGTTCGCCCGTCGACCCCGGGAACTTTCCATCGCTAACGGAGGAACGAGCTAGTGACGCAATCTGCCTGGAGGCTTGAATGAAAACGTTTGCGGGACTTCTTGCACTATCACTTTCTCTCTTAGTTCCCGTTCTAGCGCGTGGTGAAGCGGCGTTACCGCAGCACCCGTCTCACGGCGTTGGCGGTGGGCACGTACCTGCCCACGGCCCCGCTCCGTTCCGAGGCAATCCTCACCCGGCCGCCGAACATCCCAACTTCAGCGACCGAGGCGGACATCCGAACGCGCCCCACGTCCACACCAACGATAAGTGGGTCGGCCACGATACCGGCCGCGATGACGCCCATTACCACCTCGACCATCCCTGGGAGCACGGCCGGTTCACTGGCGGCTTTGGTCGCGGCCACGTCTTCCACCTCGCCGGAGGTGGCCCCTCTCGGTTCTGGTTCGGTGGCTTTTATTTCAGCGTCGCTCCGTATGATCTCGGATTCGCCAACGACTGGTTTTGGGATTCGGATCAGATCGTCATCTACGAGGATCCCGACCACGACGGCTGGTACCTTGCCTACAACGTCAGGCTCGGCACCTACGTGCACGTCACCTATCTTGGCAACAGCTAGACCTCGGGAGTTGTCCGGCGAAGTGCAGCCATAGCCGAGACAAAAAGCTCAGCACCTAAAGCGACTGGATCCCCCTTCCGTTCTCCACGTCTCCTGCCCCGCTCGAATCGCTTCCACCATGCACGTCCGGAAGGCTTCGCCGGAGAATTTATCCAACACCGTCTGCCGCGCCGCCCGTCCCATTTCTCCGGCAAGTTCACGATCCGCCAGCAGAGCGCGCGCGAAGGCGTTTAATTCCGCCGGGTCGTCCGAAAGAAACCCGTTCACGCCGTGGATGACCGGAGACGTCGGATGACGGTTACCCAACACCGGCAGACCTGCAGCCATGGCCTCGAGAGTCGCCATGTTATAGCCGTCCTCAAATTGTGGATCCGCCGTGTGCACGAAGAAACGGTGACGCCGCAGGATTTCCTTCAATTCTGTCCACTGCGAGGAAGGGCGTACCCCGGGAATTTCGGGATTGTGGCCCACCAATGTAACCGGCAATCCCGCAAACGCTAGGCTATGAAAATCCCATAACAGCGTGCGGCCGCGGCGCAAAATAAAATTGGACACTCGCAGTCCGCTCGCCAGATCGCCTATCCACGACAAGTACTCCTCCGGGTCCGCCGTCAGCGGCACAATATTCTTTACGAATCCCCCCGAGTTTCCCTTCGCTATGGAGACGGCCACTACATGCACCCGAGCGCGCTCCGTGTACTCCTTAACCGCGCAGCGATACTCTTCCACACGCGTTTGCGCCTTCTGTTCCAGGATCATGCCCTCCAGCATCAAGTGAATCACAAGGATCCGTGGTCCTGGCAGATCCTTGGTATCGAGCAGGTCCGACAAGTTGTGTGTGATGATGCAATCGTATGGTTCTGGAGCAGCGGCCGCCTCTTGCAAGGAAATCAGTCGCGATCTCTGCGGCAGTGGGCGTATCGTTTCATCCCATCCTCGCGTATGGCGCCCTGGCAATCCTACAACGATATCGAGTGGTGTCTCCAGCAGTCGCAGCTGATGGACCCACGCTTCATGGCAGTTCAGCGCTAGAATCCGTCCATTCATTAGTGTTCAATCGCGGACGCCCTTGCTGCGACCTTCAATGTGATCATTAAGGTCAACAACAATTCGCAGTTACCTTGCTTGACGATGTAGACGAGGAATTGCGGTTGCTCGATGAACTGGGATTTCGCCTTCTGTAATTCGTAGCTTCTTTCTTCTTCTATTTATCGCGTCTGCTGAAGTGCCCCAGCCCATTGGGAAACGGCTTCCAGTTGACCTCGGTGGCTCTGCATCTGCCCGCGTTTGGTTAGGAGCATCAAGTTTATTTGATTGAGTGTTGTCTGCAGTTCGCGCAACTGCGACTTGTAGCGATCCAGTTGGGTTGCAAGCTCCGGTTCCAGCGTTCGCAACTCTGCGGCCCGCGTCATCACTGGCGCCATTTCTTGGATGGAAGCCGACAACGCTCGTACTTGCTCTACGCCGAATTCCCGGTCGCCCGTCAGCGCTAACTGCGTATCCGCGAGCAACACCTGGATTCGGCTGATTGCGGCATTGATCTTTTGACGCAGAGGACTGGCCATTACGCGCTCCAATTTTTTCGCGGTGCTTCTCCCGCGTCTGGGGCGCCGACCGGAACGCGCACTCGGTGCGCCTCGTTCATATCCGAACGGGACGTAGGCTGCGCCGGAGGCTGCGGTTCACTACCCTGCAGCTTGCGATCCGCTTCCTGCCATGCTTGCCGAAGCGACCCATACAATTCGATCAAGTTGTTGATCGAGCCACGGCTGGGCTGTGCGTTGGCATCCACGATCATCCCGCGCGTGACCCCGTAAAATTGCTCAAAACGCTTGGCCGCCTCGCCCCCGCGTTCATGGTCGAGAACTTCCTGTAAATGTCCGATCACTGTTATCGCGTGATTAAGTTCAAATATGCGAGTCTCCACATTGCCCGCATCCAGCGCCGCGAGCGCCCGCCGGAAATCTCGCAAAATCGTGTCGTACAACGAAATGATCAGTCCAACGGGCGAACTGCCGTGAGCCGAAACCTGGTGGTACGCGGCCGCTGCGTCGTTGGCCGCCATCACGCGCTCGCCAACTGCTGGGTGAGTTGCTGTTGCAGCAACGGAAGTTCCTGCAGGGTCTCATTAACTTTCGCGTAGATCAATGTCAGCCCCTGACGTTTGTTCGCCAATGCCGCCTGCAGGTCAGATATCTGTTGGGACAACGCTTGCGATGACTGCGAGATTCCCTTCGCGTCCAGTCCCAGCGCTCCCTGCGTCGAATCGGTCAAGTTCCTCAGGACCGTCGACAGATTGCTGGCAAATCCGGTCGTCGTGGCTTGCAGGAAATTTTGCACCCCGCCAATATTACTTGCCAGCGCGGAAGACAAAGAAGCTGCATTCGTGGTCAAGGTGCCGTCATTGTTCAAATTTATGCCGATGCTCGCCAGGTTCACCGCGCCATTGTTTCCCGAAGTTGAATAAGAAACTGCCGCGAGCAAAGCTGCCTGCGCTTCGCGTAGCGACCCGTCCGCTTCCAGCGGACCTCCCCCCGAGCCATCCGAAAGCACTGCGAACTGAGCGTTGATATCGTTGACCGCGGTGTTATAGGACGACACGAAGGCGTTCAACGCCGCTGCCGCCTGGCTCGTATCCGGAGACGTCGTTATCGACACCGGAGTGCCCGCCACCGCCGACTGCAAGTTCAGCGTTACGCCGTTGATCGCTCCGCTCACCACGTTACTCGTGCTGCTGATGGGGACGCCGTCCACAACCAGCGACGCATTGGATCCCGTGACCGCCTTGGTGAAGCTCAGCCCGGTGGTATTTCCGGAAACCGTCAAGTCTCCCGGCAATCCCGTGGTGGCACTAACCAACGCCAGCCGCGAGCCATTCGCGTCGCTAATTACGCTAGCTTGCACGCCGACCCCTTTCGTGTTTATGGCTTCAGCCAAACCTGCCAACGTATTATTGGTCGAATCGATGGTTACGGTTGCGGCCGTGCCGGTACCCACTTGCACGTTGAAACTTCCGGCGGCCAGCACCGTGCTACTGGGTAGCGCATTCGTGTAGTAGGAAGAAGTAGTCGCCAGCGAGGTCACCGTAACGTTGTGGGTGCCTGCCGACGCGGAACTCGCGGCTGTCGCTGTCACCACCCCGGAGTTCGACGACGTCGTTGTCAGCGCGTTCAGCGCCCCCAACGGATCCGTAAGCGTGAATGCCGCGGAACGCAAATTATTCAGGTCGGTTGTGATTTTCGATAACGCGGTCGTCTGGGAATTCAGAGCGGACTGCTGAGTTTGCAGCTGTGTAATGTTTGCCTGGTCGCCCGAAAGCGCCAGCGTCACGAACTGCTGAACGTCGATCCCTTGTCCCAACCCCGTGCCGGTCGTCGATAGGTTTGATGCGGACGTCGCCATATTTGCCCCTTAGGCCTTGGTTTTCACGCGTGAAGTATTTTTCGCCGCTTCCTGCTTCAAATACTCCGTGATTCCTTGTCCGACTTTTCGGATCTCTGCAGGCGGCACCTCTCGAATTTCCTTTCCGGACGCCGCGTCCGTCAGCACGTAATAAACTTTGCCTTGCTCGTCACGCCGGAACGTCACGTTTGCTGGCGATGCCTCCGCAGGTAGCGCGACGCTTGGTGTTTCCCCGGAAACTGCCGCTCGCCTCAGTGTTTGCACTGTACCTTCTTCGGGCGCCGCGGATGTTGGCGACTGGGGACTCACACGTGTAGCGGGTGTTGTCGCGATGGCGGTTGCTGCGCCACTGGCAGGATCGTTTGGGCTTTGCTCTCGGACAACTTTCATGTTGCCCTCCCGTATATGCGGATACGGCGGAGCTCAATGAGCTCCGCCCTCCGCCGATTTTTGCGGTTTCCCTTAGCGTAGCAAGTTAAGAATGCTTGACTGTGCCGAGTTCGCCTGCGCCAGAGCCGAGATACCGGACTGGTTCAGAATCGTGAATTGCGAAAGGTTCGCGACCTGCTGCGGGATGTTGGCCGCAATGATCGTATCTTCCGCTGCCGTCAGGTTTTGCGTCTGGTTATTGATGACGTTCACCGCGGATTGCAACCGATTGATGCCCGCGCCGATCGCACCACGAATTCCGGCGATGCTCGCAACCGAGGTATTGATATCCGTCAAGGCACTTTGCGCCTTCACGGCTGTCGTCAAGTCGTCGGTGGAAAGGTTGGTTGTCGTGCCACCGCTGGTTACCGCCGAAGACGCCAGCGTGCCCACTGTGACGCCGATTTGGCTGCTGGACGCCGCGTCCGACAGGAAGATGGAAGTCGTGCTGGCGGTGAACACCGACGTCCCGTTGAAGGTCGTGGTGCTTCCGATCCGGTCGATTTCCGCCTTGATCTGTGTGAACTCTGCATCCAATGCGCCGCGTTGTGCGCTGCTCACCGTGCCGGTGGCGGCTTCGGTTGACAGCGTGACCGCGCGATTCAGAAGTGTGGTCACCTGGGACAACGCGCCATCCGCTACCTGCAATGCCCCTATGCCGCTGCTCGCATTGTTCGCCGACTGCGTCAGGGCGGTTACGTTTGCATGCAAACCGTTCGCAATGGCCAACCCCGCCGCGTCATCCGCGCCGGAATTGATTCGCGAGCCCGAAGACAGTTGGAACAGTGTCTTCTGCAAGTTGGTCTGCGTAATCGATAATTGATTCTGTGCCGTCAGTGAAGCGATGTTGTTTAGAATGCTGATTGCCATGGCCTTAGGCTCCTTTTGTCTATCTTCAATGTGCCGTTTTGGCGTTCCCGGGAGCCGTTGGTGCGTGGGGCTTAGCCCCTGGTTGCCTTTGATTTGGCTCGCACTTCGCTGCGGTCCGCCTGCTTACTCACTAGTGCTATCGGCGGAAGAGCGCAAAGCCTTAGTGCTCCGAACCGCTTGATTGTGCGGCAGTTGCGTAGTTGGGCACATCCGCGGTCCGCGTTACTTCAGATAAGCTGCGGCCCAAAGTGATGTCGCTGGGGTGGATCTGCAGCCCCACTTGCAGCACCGCCGCCGCGCGCGCCCAATTCTTCAGCCGGGCCCACAGGCTTGCCGCACGCAGGAAATCCGCCGCTTCCGGATGTGCGACCGCCTTCAGTTTGACTTCAGCGGCCGTCCCGGCTTCCTCGATCTGGTCCAACCAAACCAGCGATAGGATCAGCCGATCGTGCAGTTCGCCCGCCGTCGGCTTGGACTCGACGGCCTGCCGGATCAGACCGAGGCCGCGCTCCACGTTTCCCGCCCGGATGATCGCTAGCCCCAACTTGCTTTGCAAAAGCGGATTGCCGGCGTTTCGCTGTACCGCGCGGTCATAGTTTTCGCACGCTCGCGCGTATTCCTTCAAGTTGTAATGAGCGTCTCCCTGCGTTTCGTACACCAGCGAAGTGAGGTGGCCCTGGCGTTCCGCCTCCGACAAGCACTTCAGCGCGTCCCGCAGCCTTCGCATCTTAATCAACGTGATTCCACGAAAGAACCACGCCACGCCGAAGCGGGGATCGAGCCCGCACGCGCGTACAAATAGTGCGAGCGCTTCCTCCAGATTTCCGAAATTGTCGAGCTCGACCAACCCCACTTCGAGGTGCGCCTGCGCGTCTTGCGGCATCTCGCGAAGTTTCTCGCGGCCCAGGCGCCGGTAGAAATGGTTCTTGCGCGCGCGCGTTTCCGCATCCGCGACCAGACCGAAATGATGGATACAAAAGGGGGCATGGCCGAGCTTGCGCCGTGTTTCCAGAACTCGTGGACCAACGCTCTCATGCACTCGCCCGACAAAATAGATTTCCGGGTCCCGGCGGAACAGCCGTACGTTTTCATGCTCCACGTATGCGGGATACTCTCGAGCGAGAGGTAATTCGGAATCGTTCGGTCTGGCGGCTCGGTCCCAGATGCGATCTTCAAGGCTCAATACGTAATTGCGGATCGTTACCTGGTACGCGGCCGTTGATTCGTCGCCAAGAAGGGAACGGATCTGAGTTGCCGCGGAAGGGTCGAGCTGCTCGTCAGCATCCAAAACCAAAACCCAATCACTTTTCACCGGCGCCAGAGCCTTGTTTCGCGCCGCAGCAAAGTCGTCGGTCCACGGCACCGGAATCACCCGTGCCCGGAATCCCATCGCGACTTCAATCGTTTCATCCGTCGACCCAGTATCCGCGATCACCATTTCGTCGACGATCCCGCGCACGCTTTCCAGACAAGCTGGCAAAGACGGCGCCGCGTCTCGCACGATCATTGAGAGTGCCAGTGTCGTCATACTCGGCCTAATGCACCATCATCGCCGCTTCGTGTTGGCGGCAATGCTGTGCCGCCAAGATGAACTCCGCCGCTTCATAGAGGTTGCAGGCAATGGCGGGTGGCTCCTCGTGCGCGCACCGGACTTCGAGAAAAGCCGTCCGCCGGATTAGGATCATCGGACAACCAGCCTCGTCGGCCGCCCGTAGATCGCCGGGAGAATCTCCCACAAAATATGTTGTTTCCGGCGTGAAACCGTGTTCCGCGTGCGCCCGGCGTAGTAACCCCGGCCGCGGCTTCCGGCAACCGCACCTGTCTTGAGGGCTGTGACGACAGTAATACACCTGCGCGATGTTTCCTCCCGAAAGCGCCACCTCCACCAGAAACCGGTGCGTAATAACATCAAGGTTCTCGGAAGAAAGTAGTCCTTCGCCGACGCACGCTTGGTTGGAAATCACCAGCGCTGTGTAGCCGTTATCGGCAAGCAGGCAGAGCGCCTCCAAAGCGCGCGGCAGAAACTCAAATTGATTCCACGAAGTGACATAGCCGCCGGGCATCCGGCGATTGATAATGCCGTCGCGGTCCAGCAATACGTATCGTTTCTTCGTTATGTTGATCATGCGTATCCCAGCCTCTGCATAACTCACCGCCGTTCTAGCTCCGCTTCTGACCTCGCTAACGAGTTGTCCCCAATCCGATCCAAAGTTTCAACTTCGGCTCTTAGAAATTTCTCATTGGTAGTGTTGGCTGCGCGCTCGCACAAAAAGACTTGCTGTGCTCGTGAAAATCCTAGCCTTCCGTGGCCAACTCGTGAAGCGTGCACGCCCTTGGCCAATCAGCAATCTCCAATCTGTTTTGGAAACGCCCGCAGAACGCGGCTCAACCACGGTCCCCGACTTGCCGATAAAACTGCTGAGGTGTCGCACCCCCGTGAGCGTTTCGTCTCTCCGCCCGGGTAACACTCGCCATGATCCAGCTAACTCGCCTCAACAATCATCCCTTGATCGTGAATTCCGATCTCATCAAGTTCGTTGAGAAGGCTCCTGACACTGTCCTCACGCTCGTGAGCGGCGAAAAAATCGTCGTGCTGGAGACCTCCGAACAGGTCCTGGCAAAAATTGTCGAGTTCCGCAGGACGATTCTTTTCGGAGCCGTTCTTCGCTCCCCAATCCCGTCCGGCGGGCGCCCCGAAGACGCCTCACCCCCCGCCGAAGCCGGTATGGACTGAGATCTCCGATGGACAAAAGCAGCTTCCTCGGTATTTTTATCGCCTTAGGCGGTATTTTCCTCGGGTTGACGCTCGAGGGCGGAAAGTTCGGCCAAATTCTGCAGCCTACTGCGGCCCTCATCGTTTTCGGCGGCACTCTTGGGGCCGTGATGCTGCAATTTCCCCTGCGCGTTGTGATTGCGGCTTTTCTCCGTCTAGGCCATGTCTTCTTCGATCGTTCCAGAGACCCCAAGACGCTCATCGCGGAAATCGTGGAGTACGCGCACAAGGCCCGCAAAGAAGGTATCGTGTCCCTCGATACCATCCTGGAACAAGTCGCCGACCCGTTTCTGAAGAAGACCCTCATGCTCGCGATCGACGGCACCGAGCCCCAGGAAATTCGCAAAATGATGGAACTCGAACTGGACAATCAGTCCGAACACGACGACCACATTCCCAAGGTCTTTGAGTCCGCCGGCGGGTTTTCACCTACGGTCGGTATCATCGGCGCCGTCCTCGGCCTCATCCAGGTGATGCAGCACCTGGATGACATCAGTGAAGTGGGCCGCGGGATCGCCGTGGCGTTCGTCGCCACCATCTACGGGGTGGGCGCCGCCAACCTCTTTCTTCTCCCGATCGCTGGAAAAATCAAGCTCCGCGTTCGCCAGGAGCAGATTCGCCGCGAGATGGTGCTCGAGGGAGTGATCTCCATTCTTGAAGGCATGAATCCCCGCATGATCGAAACCAAGCTGCTGGCTTTCTTTTCCGAAACGCATCAGGTTTCCAGCGCCGCGAAGCCCGCATGAGCCGCCGCAAAAAGCATGAAGAACACGTGAGCCACGAACGGTGGCTGGTTTCTTACGCGGATTTCATCACCTTGCTCTTCGCCTTCTTCGTCGTGCTGTACTCATCCTCCCAAGTAGACAAGCGCAAAATGGGCAAGCTTGCGCTCTCGATTCAAGTAGCGTTCCAGGAAATGGGAGTTTTCGAGACTTCCAACACCATGATCCCGTTGAATGATTCCGAGTCCATCCCCTTCTCGCAAATTCAGGTGGTCGAAAATACCGAGCGCACCTCCGATATGACCCGCTTCGTGCAACCCATGAAAGGCAAGCTCAGCCCCTCCATCAGCCAGCCCATGAAGGATATTGAAGCCCAGCTCCAAAAGGCTCTCGCTCCGGAAATCCGCCAGCACGTCGTGGAGCTGAAAGCCCGCAAGGAAGGCTTGATCGTCAGCCTTCGGGAAATCGGGTTCTACCTCAGCGGCTCCGCCACGTTGCGTCCATCCTCGAAGGACGCCATCGATCGCCTCGCTGCCGTCCTCAAGGCGCGCACCGAATCGATGCGCATTGAGGGTCACACAGACAACGTGCCCATTCACAACGGGCGCTTTCAATCGAATTGGGAGCTTTCCACGGCGCGCGCTTCCGACCTGATCAAGGCCCTCGTCGAGAACTACGGTTTCGAATCCCGCCGTCTTTCCGCCGCTGGCTACGCCGAATATCGTCCAGTCGCTCCCAATACCACGGTCGATGGGCGAGCCAGAAACCGCCGCGTCGATATCGTAATTCTCAATCCCTCTCCATTCGATTCATTCTCGGTTCCTTCCGAGGATGCGCCCTTTGCAGGCGCGAATTCGAGCGCGACGCCGCACTAGCGCTCGTGTCGTTTTCCTTAACTTGGACGATGGCGTTTGGGCCATCAACTCGAACTGTTGTCTTGACACACTCGTAGCGCGCGCCCAGACTATTTTTACCCCCTTCCAAATTTATTTTCCTGAAGAGTGTGCGCTCATGCGTATTCTTGTCGCAGAAGACGACGCGCCGCTGGCGGAATTTCTCCAGCAGCGCCTCGTGCAAGAACAATTCGTCGTGCAAGTTGTATCGAACGGTATCGAAGCCCAGCGCCTTGCCGTCCAGCAATCCTACGATCTGGTTCTCCTGGATCTAAGTCGTCCAGAAGAAACCAGTGCACTGGACATACTCCGGAACATTCGCGCCAAGAAGCCTGATTTGCCGATCTTAATGATCACTGCGGCATCCATGGTTGAGGAGCGTGTCCGCGGCCTCGATGCCGGTGCCGACGACTACGTCGCCAAGCCTTTTGCGTTCGCGGAGCTAGCTGCTCGCATCCGAGCCGTGCTCCGCCGCGGTAGTCGTCCTGGCAACGCCGTTCTAGCCATCGACGATCTGACCGTCGATCGCGTCTCCCACTCCGTTCAGCGCGGCGGTCATTCCATTGATTTGAGCCCGAAAGAGTTCGCGCTGCTCGAATTCCTCATGCGCCACGAAGGCCAGCCTGTTACTCGTTCGGCTATCGTCGAACAGGTGTGGAAACTCAATTTCGACACCATGACCAACGTGGTCGACGTCTACATCAACTATCTACGCCGAAAAGTCGACACGGGGTACGACCGCGCCTTGATTCGCACCGTTCGCGGCGTTGGTTATCAGATTGGCGGGACAACCAGCGTGGCTCGCTCCGCGGCAGCCGGCGTAGCCGTCCTCGTCTGACATCAAGTCGATATCGGCGGGCATCTTTCGCACGAGGATAAATATGTCATCCTGAGCGAAGGGAAGGATCTCAACCGCAACCTCACCTCAACACCAACGTCATCCTCAGACTTTCGCAGCCCCACGCCCCACCGCGTCGCCCACCAGCCCCCGAATCCCCGCAAAGTTCTTCACCAGTTCCGCCGGAATATCGTGCCGCCCAGCCAGGTATTCCGGCGTGTTATAGCTCAGCCAGACTCTCCCGTCCCCATCCTCCGAAAACAACACCTTCAACGGCAAGTCCAGCGCCGAACTCGGCGCCGCCACCATCACCGGTGTACCACCCTTCGGATTCCCGAACACCATCAACAGCGTTCGCGGCATTACCAACCCTGACTTCTTGGCGTCCGAAGTAAAATCAATCTTCGCAAATACGGTCATCGCCCGCGCAGCTAGCAATTTCTCAAACTGCTCCACGGCTTCGTCGAATCCCAGCCCGCTCTCCACCCTCTCAATTCCTCGCCCGCTTTCCACGCCCATCGTCGCAGTACCCATCTCAGCTCACCTTGCCCGCGAGTGCGCCATCGACCGAAAACGCCCCTGCTCCGCGAAAGATAATCGTAATCAAAAGCGCCAAAGCCAGCAGATGAAACTCATACCCTTCGCCCTTCTGATTCCCAGCCCAATTCATGAACGGCCCGTTCGCCAGATGCACCATGACCACCGCCAACACCATATTCACGGCAATGCCGAACGCCGCGACCCGCGCCAGCAGACCCACGATCAACCCCAGCCCTCCGAAGAATTCCGCGCATATGGCCAGAAATGCGAAAACCGCCGGTATGTGCAGCATCCCGGTAAAAAAATGCATCGTCCCCGAAAAACCATACCCGCCAAACCATCCCAGCATCTTTTGAGATCCATGCAAAAAGAAAACAATCCCCAGGACCAACCTCATCAATGTCAGCGTGTTGTCATTCGCGGTCGCCAGCAGCTTTTTCATCAAAGTCTCCTGACCAGACTGAGTTGCCGATAAATCTGTCCGGCAGCGAACTCTTACATCTTTCCATCCACTAGATGCAAGCTAAACGAGGAAGGGCCCAAGATTTCGCAGGGATCCTCCCTGTCGGGGCACAGCACTGCTGTGCCCCATTTCAGCAACCCGCCAGCACGTAACGCTGCCCCCGCTGCACGTTCCACTTCGTTAGGTTCCGGATTCTTTAGGGGGTCGGAGCTTCAGCTCCGACATAACCAATGTGCACCCACCGGGCTTTAGCCCCTGAGGAAGGCTCTTGGCTTTGCTGTCGCAGCCTCGCGCACATGGCGCAACCCACGTGCCGAACGCCAGGCTTGGCGCCCCGGTTTTCGTCAGGGCACGGCTTCAGCCGTGCCGAAACCGACGCGAATTCACAAGGCTTTAGCCGCCGAGGGCGGGCGCTGTCTCGGATCTCACACAAACTGCCTGGCCCTGATGGAAGAGCCGCTTTTCAAGGCGTTCCGTAACGCACGAGCCGAAGTCTAAAAGAAAAAGGGCGTTCCGGCTTATGCCGGAACGCCCGGAATGTGGATTGCCTGGGTTTACGGCTTCGGTTTCGCCGACCCCGCAGCCGCAGGAACCAACGCCGATACTCCAACGCTGCTGTCCGCCGCGCGCGGCGCATCTGGCTCATACGCCAGCAACCCTTCGGTTGCCGACGCCGCCACCACCGTGCCGTCACGTCGCACTCGCACGACTGGGACATAACCTTCCGCGAACGCGCTGTTCACGTGCTGCCAGGATTTGCCCGCGTCCGACGACGCAATCAACCCGCGCCGCTGCAACGACACCACCAGCGCACTGCCAGATCCGGCCACATCCTGGAATTGCAGGTCCCGAACGTCCGCCCGGTTCCAATTGCGTCCGGCATCCTTCGAAGCGTACAGGCCCATGTTGGAGGTGATGAACAGATTCGTGTCGTCCACGCGGTGCAGCCGCAAGTTACCCGAGGAGGCAAACGGAAGCTCTCTCGCGTCCCAATGCGCACCGCCGTCCGCGGAATAAAGCAGGTTGTGTTGTGCGATCGCCCAGATTTGTGAACCGTCGCCCGAGGCTTCCAGGGATTGCGCTGGCTGCTTCACGAGTTCGTCCTTGGCCGCCGATTTCCACGTCGTGCCGTGATCGTGCGAAACCACTACGCCTCCGGTGGTTGCCGCAAACCATCCCGCGTTGGCGAATACCATGTCGTTGATCTGAAATGCCAGAAGCTGCGGCGCCTTGGCTTTCGGTGCCGCCTTCTTCACCAGTACCGTCGTCTTCTTTCCATTCACGATCTTGGTGACCTTGGTTGGTGCCCCTGCTTCCGCCGCATCCGCGGCGAACAATCCAGCCTTCACCCATTTGCCGCTGGTCTCTTCATATTTCATCCAGCCGCCGTTGTTGAGCGACGCCCACCAACCCGTCGGTGCTGCATACACATGCTTCAGGTCGGTGCGCTTCAAGCCCGCTCCCAGCGGTGCCCATGTCGTGCCGCCATCCTTGGTCGCAAGAAACGCGTTGGTGTCAAAGGTCAGCACCACCAGAGCGCGTTCCGGTCGTTCCCGGTCCATCGCCACGTCCAGAATGTGCTGGTGGTGAAACCCAACGTTCGCCGACGTATAAGTCACGCCGCCGTTTTCGCTGATCTGCACGCCTTCGCGTTCGGTTCCCAAAATCACGCGCTGCGTATTCTTCGGATCGATGAGGATCGCGTTGATCACCCAATCGCCGGGCGTCAAGCGCTTCCATTCCGTTCCTTCGTTAGTCGTCTTCCACAGGCCGCTGGTCGTTCCGGCATACAGCGTGTCCGGATGCTGTGGATCCTGCTTGATCAGCTGCGTGCGGCGGAACACGAAAGGAATACCGTTGTAGCGCGTCCACTGCTGCGCGCCGTTCGTGCTGTGGTAAATGCCGGAGCAGGCAGTCGCGTGAACGTTGTCCGGATTCGCCGGATCCACCACCACGCTCATCACGTCCGAGTCGTCAATCATGCCCTTGTTGATCGGAAACCAATCTTTGCCGCCGTTGGTCGTCTTCCACGGCAGATGGTAGGTCCCGGCGTAAATAATGTTTTCATCCCGCGGATCGAACGCCACGGAGTCGAAGTTCTTCAGATCGTCATGCTTCGTGGGTGTGATGCGCTCCCACGTGGTGCCGTCGTCCACAGAGCGATACACGCCCGTAAGCGTCCCCGCCACAAAAATATTCTGCTTCGTTGGCGACTGCGCGATCGCCCGCACCGTTTCGTGCGCCAACCCGATCACCTGCCAGCTGCGCCCGGCATCATTACTGCGGTAAACGCCGCCGCCACCCGAATACAGCGCCCAGGTGCTGGCGTACAAACGGTTCGAATCCCGGGGATCAACCAAAATGTGAGTAACAACGTCGTCCTGGCCATTTCCAATCCGGCTCAAGAGCTGCCAGTGTCCGCCCTCATCGGTCGAACTAAAAACGTGCCCATCCGACGTGCCCAGGTACAGCTTGTTCGTATCGTGGGGATCTGCTTCTAGGGAAATGACCGTCCCGCCCGGAGGGCCGACTTGCCGCCAAGTTTGCGCAGGCGAAACGCTTGCCGCGGCCAGCGCCATCGCTCCTACTCCCAACCACTTGAGGTTCATAACCATGCATTCTCCCAGAGCGCAGAAGCGCCGACAAGACGCTACTTTAGAGAAATTGCGACCAATAAGCGCCTGCTCCGAGGGACAGATTTGGGGAGGCCAAGTAACCTCCCGGCCCAAGCCATCCCTAAGTCCAGCCCCTTAGATTCCGCACACCAACGAAAGGCAGCCCAAACAGCTCCGAGTAGGCACATCCATCGAGAAGCACCTATCCGAAACGGCGAGGCCACCAGCAAGCGCCCATTTTGGAGGCACGGCAGCCACGGCACTAATTCCTTCCCAACCACAGGCCTTTGCCGTTGCGGAGTCAACCCATCAAGCTCAGAATCAAAGAAAAATATTCCTTGACTTTTCAGTACCTTTGTGGTAATATTATTTCCATAGAAAAACTGCGCCACGCGGGCGGCTCTTTCGAGGTTCTCGATCAGGATGGGTGCGATTTTGGGCCGGTCACCGACAGTTCGATAAGTCATTTAGAATCAATACTTGCAGAAGTATATCAAAACAAACGACTTTAACCCTCCTGGAAGCAACATTTACGAAAAAAGGAGGAGGGGGACATCTTTCTTAGTAACACCCACCAAATGTCCCACGAGGCGCCCTGCAACTTCTTTTCCACCCCTGTGTTTAGTCCTTTAGGAGTATAAGAAAATTTAGCGGCCATTCTCATTAGAGCCGCGCTCCTTCACGCCCGCATCCAATTATGTGGGTACAGAACAGGGACCCTCTCATGAAGACGCCATCAGCTTCGATCGGCAAATCCAGGTTGCTGCTATCGCTGGCCAGTCTTCTCTGCTTCGCCTTCGCCACCACCAACGTCCGTGCCGACGAAGCTGACCCCGGCGATCCCCCATCCCGCGTAGCCCGCATCAGTTTTCTCGACGGCACCGTATCCTTCCAACCGGGCGGTGAAGGTGACTGGGGAAGCGCCGCCAAGAATCGCCCTGTAACCGTTGGCGACAAACTCTGGGCCGACAAGGCCTCGCGCGCGGAGCTCCAAGCCGGTCAAGCTTCCATCCACATGGGCAGCATGACTGCCCTCTCCTTCTTGAATCTCGACGAAAACATCATGCAAGTCCGCATCGCCGAAGGCGCCATAAATTTCCGCGTTCGTGAACTTCGCGAGGGCGACGTCTACGAAGTAGATACCCCGAACTTGGCCTTCACCGTAAAACAAGCGGGCGCTTTCCGCATTGACGTCGCCGAAAACGGCGAAGCCACTTCGATCACCGCCATTCGCGGTGAAGGCGAGGTCACCGCCGGCGGCAAGACCTACACGGTCCACACCGGCGACCGCGCCGAGCTAAACGGCGTCGACAATCCGGAATACAGCGTCACCGCCGCGGCTGCTCCAGACGGCTTGGACCGCTGGGCTGCCGAACGTGATCTGCGTGATGACAATTCCACCTCATCGAAATACGTTTCCCCGGATGTTCCCGGCACGTCGGATTTGGACGATAACGGTTCCTGGAATGAGGAGCCTGACTACGGTCCAGTCTGGTATCCCGCCTCGGTTTCCGTTGGGTGGGCGCCGTACAGCTACGGCTATTGGAACTGGGTTGGTCCTTGGGGCTGGACTTGGATCGGCTACGAGCCTTGGGGTTTCGCTCCGTATCACTATGGTCGTTGGGCTTTTATCGGTAGCCGGTGGGGCTGGTGCCCTGGTCCTCGATTTGGTCGCCCATTTTATGGCCCCGCGTTCGTGGGCTTCTTGGGCGGAGGACGCTTCGGAGGCGGATTTCGCGGAGGCTTCGGCGTCGGCTGGTTCCCGCTCGGCTTCCGTGAGCCATACTATCCAGGCTTCCGCGCGAGCCGCGGCTTCATCAACAACATCAACATCCGCAATACCACGATCCGCAACGTCAACGTCCTGAATTCGGGTGGCGGTCGCAATTTTAATTACGCCTACGCGCATAACACCCGCGCGGTGACCGCCACTTCCCGCAGTGCTTTCGTCGGCGGTCAAGCGGTCCAGCGTAGTGGATTCCATCTGAACGAGGCTTCCTTGCGCGGAGCCGAGGTCAGCAACCGCACTTCGTTCACGCCGAGCCGCCAGAGTTCGTTTGGCGCCGCAAACTTGCACGCACGGGCTGTGCCGCCTTCTTCCGTACAAAATCGCTCGGTGATGGCGCGCACCGCGCCGGCTGCCGCTGCTTCGCACATCCCGGTTCGCACGATGAATACCAGCGTGCTCTCAGCGGGACGACCCAACAACAATCTTGCGAATCGAACGGGCCAGACTCCGAATCGCTCGCTGCCGCAGAACGGCTCCGCAACGACTGGCCGCCAGAACCAACTTTCCCAGAGCAGGCCCCCTTCGGCGCCGGCTTCGGGTGCCGCAAACAATCGCGTAACAACCAACGGCGCCGGCAACGGACGAACTTGGGAGGCTCAAGGCAACTCCACCGACCGAGGACGAGCGCCCCAAGGCTTCGGCAGCTCGAATCGGCCAGCGAACACGACGCCCAATCCAAACGGTGGCCCCGCGCAATCCACTCGTATGACCCGATCGGATCGTCCGCCGTGGGCAGGCTCAGGCACGAACGGCGCGCCCGGTGCGAACCGCGGGTATAGCGTGAGCGGCGCCATGTCGCCTACCAACGGCGGCCGGCCATCCAGTTCGATGGGCAATCGTTCCTACGAGCCGCCGTCGCGCTCGTATTCGGCTCCGAGCCGGAGTTATTCGCCGCCGAGATCGAGTTACCCGTCGACGCGTTCCTATTCGCCTCCGCCTTCGAGTCCGTCGCGCTCGTATTCAGGCCCGTCTTCCGCTCCATCGCGTTCGTATTCGCCGCCCTCCCACAGTTCCCCGGCCCCGCGCAGTTCGGGCGGCGGAAGCGGCGGCGCAGCGCCTCATGGCGGTGGCGGTTCGCGTGGCGGTGGCAGCCCGCACGGCGGCGGAAGTCGTCACTAAGGCCCAGCTCTGAAAAGATCAAGCCGGACGTGTACCTTCTCTGAATGGCACGCCCTCAGGAGACATCTGGCTTGACGGACGTTCGTTCGTTGGCATCCCTACAACTCTTTTTCTGCCTACGGGTTAAATAAAGCGATGAATGGCATCCCGCATTTCCTGTTTCGACATAGGAAATTCGCGGGATAGGCTCCTTGCAGCGATCCGGTGATACTGTTGGCTACTGGCATTTTCTGGCAAGCAGGTTGTCAGGCCCCAACAGCATCCGCGACGTAACCCAACCTCGTCGCGCAGCAGTCTCAGGAGAGAACGCATGAGGAAACTCGCGCCCAAGTTTGTCGCGCTGCTCAGCCTAGCGCTGGCAGTTGCATTTCTCACGCCGCTACGCGCCGTAGCGGACGACGACGAAGAAGATCCACCGAGCCGCGTGGCTCGCCTCAGTCACACCGACGGAGCTGTCTCGTTCAACCCCGCAGGCACCGACGATTGGGTTGACGCGGTCGTCAATCGACCGATGACCACCGGCGACAAGCTATGGTCCGACAACGGCGGCCGT
>Ga0137403_10000442_pt1 | contig 53373 bp, 44 predicted proteins | sample CZOMad2_1_16fung_FD_122057 | JGI IMG/M metagenome (GOLD analysis project Ga0137403, IMG submission 122057) | Vadose zone soil fungal communities from Angelo Coast Range Reserve, California, USA - CZOMad2_1_16fungal (Hybrid Assembly) | ecosystem: Environmental > Terrestrial > Soil > Vadose zone... | reverse complement strand
CCACGGATTCGCCAGTTTCCGGGATGCCCCCTGTCGAGCTGGCGATCACCGGGCCAGTCAGATCGCCTTTATGCACGTAAAGATCGTAGTCATTGAGCTTGACCTGGTGAGAGATGCTGATGGCCAAGACTAAACCTTTGTAATTGGCCGGGGAGCCCGTGAGCGTGATGGTATATATGTCGCAATCGGTTCCGTCGACGCAGGTAGTTTCATCCGTAGTGGCCCCGGCAATGCCGCCGCCAGCCCAGGAGGCAGAAGAGCCGTTTACGGGGTTCAGGGTGGTCGAAGACGGAGTTGAAGCGGAAATACGAGGCGCGAAAAAGAACGCAGTCAGAGCAAGCGCTATTCCCGACTGCAAGCCGAATCTAATGGCCCGGTTAACATCACTGGAAATGTAACTGGACACAGAAAATCCTCCTTGTAACTCTCTTGTGGCTACATTTCAGGACACTGTCGCAGCCGGACGGAGGCTATAGAGTGGTCGAGGTACGGTAAATCGGGTGAACACCGCATTTCTTCGTGCGGAGAATTCTTGAGCGAGCAGGATTTGGCAGGAAACAATTTCTGCACGACGCGCGCCCTGGCTTCGCCGGGCGAGCACTGCCCAGGAAAGGCCAGTTCAGCTAGCTGCGGCACTACCAAAAAAAGCGCGCATCGCGGAGGTTGGCGACGCCAGCGATTTGAAGAACGAGGATTCACTCGTAGCGGAGGGCGCGGATGGGGTCGATGCGGGAGGCGCGCAGGGCTGGGATGTAGCCTGCCGCGCAGGCTACGAGGACCAGGGCTAGAGTTGCGACTACGATCGTGGAGATGTCATGGGCGTTCACGCCGTAGAGTTGGCTCTGCACTATGCGGGTGAGCGCGAGGGATGCGGGGATACCTACGCCCACGCCAATGGTCACGAGGACCAGGACTTCGCGCATGACCAGCCAGAGGACTTTCGGAGTGGCAGCGCCGAGGGCCATGCGAATGCCGATTTCGCGGGTACGTTGGGCAACGGTGTAGGCCATTACGCCGTAGAGGCCGAGGACGGCGAGCAGCGTGGCGAGAAAGCCGAAGACGGTGGAGAGGCTGGCGATCATGCGTTCGGTGGAGAGGGAGTTGGCGATTTGCACTTCGGTGGTGCGCATGCGGTAGATGGGAATATTGGGATCGAGGTCGCGGAGTTTCTCGCGAACGATGGGCATGAGCAGGGAAGGATCGACGGCGGTGCGGAGGTATACGGTCATATCGCCGACGTTGTGGCTACCGAGGTAGGGGATAAAGGCCTGCTCGGGGATATCGTCGCGAAGGTTGGTGTACTTGATGTCCTTGACGACGCCAATGACTTCCATGGGCGTGGGAGTGCCGGGATCGCTGCCGAAGCCGACGTGCAGGCCGATGGGATTTCTTCCGGCGAAATATTTGCGGGCGAAGGTTTCGTTGATGATGGCGGTGGTGGGCGTCCAGTCATCTTTTTTTTCGCTGAGGCCGCGAAGAATTTCCTTGTTGTCATTGAGAGTGAAATCGCGGCCGTTGAGGACGGGAACGCCGAGGGTGGCGAAGTAGCCTGGGCTGATGCGATTCATGTAAGGCTCGGCGTGCTCGCCCTCCTTGGCGGGCGAGTAGCCTTCGACGGTCATGGAGCTGTCCCATTCGTTGTCTTCGAGAATGCGCATTTCCGCGAGGCTTACCGACTGGACGCCAGGCGTCGCGCTGAGCGTATCGGTTAGATGTTGATAGAAGATTTTGATTTGGTCGGATTTGTAGCCGGCCAGAGTTGGGTCAATGTTGAAGCCGATGAGACGCTGGATGGGAAAGCCGGGACCGAGGGTGCTGAGATTGTTGAGGGTGCGGAGGAAGAGGCCGGCGCCGATGAGGAGCAAAAGGGACAGCGAAACTTGCGCGACGACCAGGGCTTTCTTCAGGCCAGCCTGGCCGCTGCCACCAACTACGGCGCCGGCCTGCTCTTTCAGCGTGCGGCCGACGTCGGGCCGGGTGGTTTGCAGGGCGGGGACGAGGCCGAAGGCGATTCCGGTGATTAACGTGATGCCGAGGGTGAAGAGCAGGATGCGGAGGTCGGGGAGCGTGGAGATACGGAGACCGCCGGAGTCGGCGGGAATGTAAGCGGCCATGAGCGCGCGGTCAGCCCAGAAGGCGATGGCCAGACCGATCGCGGCACCCATCGCTGATAGCGCGAGAGTTTCGACCATGAGCTGCGAAATGATGCGCGAGCGGCTGGCACCGATAGCGAGCCGGACAGCGATTTCCTTTTGACGGCCGGTAGCGCGGGCGAGAAGAAGGTTGGCGATATTGGCGCAGGCGATCAACAGGACGAAACCGGTGGTGGCCATGAGCACCCAAAGAGGAGTGGAGAGTTGCTGACGGGTGTAGGAGCGGCCCTGGGAGCCGGGGAGTACATCGATGATATTTTTCAGGAACTCGGAACGATCGAAGGCGGAAGCGCGGCTGAAGGCGGATTCCTGGACTTCCATTTCGAGCATGGAATGCATCAAGGGCTGGAGGGATGATTTAGCCTGTTCCTTGGTGACTCCGTGCTTCAAGCGGCCGAAGGCGTTGACCCAGCGGTTGCGGCGTTCCTTGAGCATGTCGCGATCGTGAGGAAAAACTTCGCGCTGCATCATGATGGGGATAAAGAGTTTGGGAGAGTAGCCGAGTTCGACGCCGTCGAAACCGGGTTGCGAAACCCCGACGACAGTCATGCTGCGATTGTCGATCAAAAGAGTTTTGCCGACGATGGAGGGATCGCCGCTGAAGCGGGTTTTCCAGTAGTCGTAGGTGAGCACGACGATGGGATGGCCGCCGGGATTGCGGTCGTCATCGGGAGTGAAAGTGCGGCCGAGGGCGGGAGTGACGCCGAGGACGTCGAAGTAAGTGCCGGAGACCAGTTCCATCTGGACGCGTTCGGGCTGAGCGCCGCTGGAGGAGAGGCTGACGACGAACGAAAAGCGGCAGAACATTCCGGAGAAGACCTGGTTGTGATCCTGAAAATCGCGGTACATAGGGTAGGAGATGGCATTGCCGCCCCAGTTGCTGCCGTAGTGGTGGCCGCGCATGGTGAGCAGGACCAGTTCTTGCGGATTCTTGACAGGGAGGAGGCGGAGGAGGATTTGGTCGAGCAGGGTGAAGATGGCGGTGTTAGCGCCGATACCCAGGGCTAGAGTCAGGACGGCGATAGCGGTGAAGCCGGGGCTGCGGCGCAGGGCGCGTAGGGCGTACTTCAGGTCGCGGATTGCGGTGTCGAGCCAGACGAGGATGTTCATGGTTCGAGTACCCCTTGCGAGGTTGGCGTTCATCAGCAGAGACGAAAGCTGGAGGGGAAAAGTTTGGTGGGATTCGGTGCTGAGAAGCAAATTAGTGCTTAGATTTGCTGTTCGGAGCCGTTTTCTCGCCGTTCGATGCGGCACTAAGCCCTTCCGATTCAATGCGTTGATTCTTGGCAGCCGAGATGCTAGGTTTGTTGGGATAATTCTGAAAGCGGGAAAGTAGACTATTCAGGGCAGTACGTCTTTGTCTGCCCCGAGACTTTAGTAAGGAGAATGAGTTTGAGCGAGGGATTACGGAATTTCTTGTTTACGTCAGAGTCGGTTACCGAAGGCCACCCGGACAAGATTGCTGACCAGATTTCGGACGCGGTGCTGGATGAAGTGATGAAGCAGGACCCGAAAGGCCGGGTTGCCTGCGAGACTTTGGTGACGACCGGCTTGGCGGTGGTGGCCGGCGAGATCACCACTAAAGCGCACGTGGACTACGATGAGTTGGTGCGCAGCACGATTTGCGAAGTGGGCTACGACGACGCGCGGTTTGGGTATGATGGCACGACTTGCGCGGTCATGTGCACCGTGAAGCGGCAGTCGCCGGACATCGCCATGGGAGTGGACACCGGCGGTGCGGGCGATCAGGGGCTGATGTTTGGCTTTGCTTGTGACGAGACCGACGAGTTGATGCCTATGCCGATCCAACTGGCGCATCGACTGACGCAACGCCTCTCGGAAGTTCGCAAAGCGGGCAAAGTTGATTTCCTCCGCCCGGACGGAAAATCTCAAGTCACAATCGAGTATCGCAATGGACGCCCAGTGCGCGTGGATGCGGTGGTGATTTCTACGCAGCATAGCGACAAGGTGGAGAACAAAGAGCTGCGCGATTCGATCATGGATTTGGTGATCAAGCCGATTATTCCCGCGGCGATGCTGGATGCGAAGACGAAATATCACATTAATCCTACGGGCCGCTTTGTGATTGGGGGGCCGATGGGTGATGCGGGGCTGACTGGGCGCAAGATTATCGTTGATACGTACGGCGGGTATGGGCGTCACGGCGGCGGAGCTTTTTCCGGCAAAGATCCCTCGAAGGTAGATCGCTCGGCTTGCTATGTGGCACGGTACATTGCGAAGAATGTGGTCGCCGCGGGGCTGGCCAGCAAGGCGGAAGTGCAACTGGCCTATGCCATTGGCGTGGCTGAGCCGGTTTCGGTTTCGGTGGACACGTTTGGAACGGCGGCGATGTCCGAAGAGAAAATCACACAGCTCATTCGTGAGAATTTCGTGTTGACGCCCAAAGGCATCATCGAAGCGCTGGATTTGCGGCGGCCGATTTATAAGCCGACCGCGGCGTATGGCCATTTCGGGCGAAGCGGGCCGGGCTTTACCTGGGAACGGACGGACCGCGCCGATGCCTTGCGCAAGGCGGCAGGTTTAGGAGCTGTTGTGGCGGAAGTGGCCGCGCGAGGGTAGTTTCTCCGCAAGAATCGCTTGAATTGAGCAAACCCGGCGACGAGTTGTCCCTGCTTCGCACGGGTCCGGGTCGTGGACAAAATTTGGAACATAGGAGCAATTCTGTGGCAACTGCCGAAATGAAGAAGGGCGACGTCAAGGATATCGGGCTCGCGGATGCGGGCAAGCGCAAGATCGAATGGGCGCAGCAGCAGATGCCGGTGCTGGAGATTATCCGCAAGCGCTTTGCGAAAGAGCAACCGTTGAAAGGACTGCGCGTTTCCGCTTGCCTGCACGTGACGAGTGAGACCGCAAACTTGATGATCGCGTTGCGGGATGCCGGTGCCGACGTCGTTCTGTGCGCATCGAATCCTCTCTCCACGCAGGATGAAGTGGCGGCTTCGCTGAATCGCGATTACAACATTCCGACGTATGCGATTAAGGGCGAGGACAACGAGACGTACTACTCACATCTGCGGGCGGCGCTGGATCACAAGCCGCAATTCACGATGGATGATGGCTGCGACCTGGTGACCATGCTGTTGACCAAGCGCACGGACTTGGTGCCGCACGTGATTGCGGGCACGGAAGAGACGACCACCGGCGTGATTCGTCTGCGCGCGATGGCCAAGGATGGCACGCTGAAGTATCCGGTGATCGCGGTGAACGATGCGATGACCAAGCATTTCTTTGACAATCGGTACGGCACCGGGCAATCGACGTTGGATGGCGTGATTCGCGCGACGAACGTGTTACTCGCCGGCTCCAAAGTGGTGGTGGCCGGGTACGGCTGGTGCGGCCGCGGGACCGCGATGCGCGCCAAGGGCCTGGGCGCCGATGTAATCGTCACGGAAATCGATCCAGTGAAGGGCATTGAAGCGGCCATGGACGGGTTCCGCGTGATGCCCATGTCCGAAGCGGTGAAAGAAGGTGATGTGTTCATCACCGTGACGGGAAACAAGAATGTGATTCGGCGCGAGCACTTTGAAAAGATCAAGAGCGGCGCGATTGTTTGCAATTCGGGGCACTTCAACGTGGAAATCGAGATTCCGGCGCTGGAGGAAATGTCCAAGAGCAAGCGCGAAGTTCGGCCGCTGGTCGACGAGTTTTTGCTGAAAGATGGCCGCAAGGTTTATTTGATCGCGGAAGGGCGTTTGGTGAACCTGGCGACTGCCGAAGGGCATCCTGCTTCCGTGATGGACATGAGCTTCGCCAATCAGGCGTTGGCCGCGGAATACCTGATGAAGAATCACAAGGACATGAAGCCGCAGGTGTATGTTGTGCCCGAGCACCTGGATCGCGAAATCGCGCGGCTCAAACTCGAGTCGATGGGGCATCACCTCGACAAGCTCACACCCGAACAGGAACACTATCTAACCTCCTGGAACGAAGGCACGTAAAATTGGAGTGCGGCGCGTGCCGCTGCTTGCCTGATACGCGCGAGCGTCCCGGAAAAACCGGATCGTTCGCTGTGGCTGTTCGTTGCGTTAATTGCTTGAACAAATCGAGATTCTGCCGTAGATGTTGATGCGCACATGCGATGCTAGCCTTGTCGAGGGCTGGTTTCCTCCTGTCAGCTCCAACGGAATAACCCATGCGAATCCTCTCCCGCGCGTCGCTACCGGTTTTGTGTCTCCTGGTTGCGCTGGCTGGTTGTCGCAAGACGACCTTAGCCACGGCGCGGACCAGCGCGACTGCAGGTCCGGCTGTTACCGCCAAGGCCGCTACAGCGCCCGCAGCTTCCGTTGCTCCGGCCGTGCCAGAAGCGCAAAAATCGCCCGCGACGGCGGGATTCCAGCTCACCGGCGAAGTCACGCGTGGCCAACGATTTGAGAAGAATGTCGGCTCGGGCCTGGTCTTTCGTCTCGAACCCTTTGCGGGCGAAGATTCGGGTTGGACCATCGGGCTCGTTCCGGCTTCCGAACCCTCTCCGGCGTCGCTCGATTGCATCGGTCCAGTGTCCGAGCCACTGCATGGCAGCAACAAGTTATCCATCGATCCCGCGCAAGCCTCCATCGTCAATGGCCGGACCTACTGGACTCCGGATCCGCGAGAGTTCTATTTCGTTTCCAATGCGTCAGACTGTAGACCGGCTTGGGACCTTGCCAACGTCGCCTACTACCCATCGAAGTTAACCGACCAGGAGCGCGAGCAAGCCAGCGAGAAGCTCTTCCAGATCCGAACGGGTCACGGCTCTTTCAGGATTCTCGATTCCAAGCTCGCTGTGTCGCAGGAGAAAAAGCCCGGCGTCGTCGAGTGGCTAAAATTCGACCTGGAATTGGCCTTTGCCTCCGCGCCGGATATGCATGGTTCTTCAGGACCGGGCGCCGCGAAGTCTGGCGGCATTCGTGAAATCGACCTCGAGAGGTTTTTGAAGACCCGGTACGCCGAGGTTCAGCCGGACCTTGAGAATCTTGAACAGGAATGTGGTCCGGGGGAGCAAAGGATCCGCGGGATCAAAGTGATTTACGGTGATTTGGACGGGGACGGCCAGGACGAAGCGGCTTATGAGGGATTTACGTGCATGTCCGGCACCGCCGGAGTCGATTTCTTCGGGGTTCTTAAGCGGAAGCCTGACGGAAAACTGACCGCCTTGCCGATCGAAGCCGAACGAAAAGAGTTCAAGGGCCGCCGTAATCTGAATGAAGGCCTGCGGGGCCATCTCAGCTTGGCGGTCGAAAGTGGTCGCCTGGTGGAGATCTTTCCCGTTTACCCGGCCGGAGAAGCGAATTGTTGCCCGGAAGGCGGCGAGCGGCGATTCGTCTATCGCTGGAATGGACAAGTATTCGTGCTGGATGACATCATTGACGTTCCGCCGGAAAAGAGTGGAAGTTAAAACTCTGGAGCCGAAGCCCGCCTCATGTACGATCTCGCCGTCGCTGCGTTAGACACCGCCAAACTTCGCGGCGCTGCTTATGCGGACGTGCGCGCTATGCATTTGCGACAACGCGACCTGACCACCAAAAGCGGAGAAGTGGGCACGCTGGCCGAGTCTGAATCGATTGGATTAGGGATTCGCGTGCTGGCCAACGGCGCCTGGGGATTTGCTTCGACGGACCAGCTCACTCGCGAGGGAGTTTCGGCTTGCGCTGCTCGGGCCGTCGCGATCGCCAAGGCTTCGGCGCTGGCGAAGCGCGGCGAAGTGGTGCTTGCGCCGGAAGAGCCGTACATCGATAGCTGGCAGTCGCCTTGCCGCAAAGATCCTTTCGAGATTCCGTTGGAGACGCAGTTGGCGCTGCTGCTGGCTGCTGACGCCGAAATGCGCCGGGTTAAAGGTGTGACACTGACCGAGACGGGGATGCAGTTCCGCAAGATCGATTCGTGGTTTGCTTCGTCGATCGGTTCGCGGATTCATCAGCGTAAGGTGATTACTGGATGCGGAGTGGCGGCTACGTCTTTCCAAGGTCAGGAAATTCAGAAACGGTCTTATCCCAACAGTTTCGGCGGGCAACACTCGCTCGAAGGCTACGAATTGGTGGAATCGCTCGACCTGCTCAGGAACGCTCCGATTGTTGCGGAAGAGGCGGCTGCGCTGCACTCCGCTGCGCAATGCCCGGAGAAAAAAGGCACACTGATTCTTGGCGGAAGCCAGTTGGGCTTGCAAATCCATGAGTCGGTGGGGCATCCGATCGAGCTGGATCGCGTGTTGGGCGAAGAAGCGAACTTCGCGGGGACCAGTTTTCTTACGCTCGATCAGCTCAACAAGCTGCGCTATGGCTCTGACATCGTCAACGTGGTTGCCGATGCGCGGCTCGAACACGGTCCCGGGCTGGGCTCGTTCGCCTACGACGACGAAGGCGTACCGGCGCAGTGCACCGACATCATCAAAGACGGGCAATTTCGCGGGTATCTCTCGAATCGCGAAACGGCTCATCTGATTGGTTTGAAGCGTTCTTCCGGCACTATGCGTACAGAAAGCTGGAATCGCCTCCCGATTATTCGCATGACCAACATCAGCCTGTTGCCGGGAAACTGGTCGCTCGACAATCTCATCGCCGACACCGACGATGGAATTGTCATGGAGACCAATCGTTCGTGGTCCATCGATGACCGCCGCTACCAATTTCAGTTTTCCACCGAGCTTGGCTGGGAAATCAAAGGCGGCAAGAAAACGCGTATGCTGAAGAATCCCAGTTACAGCGGCATAACCACGGAGTTCTGGAATTCCTGCGACGCGATTTGCTCGCGCGAACACTGGACGCTGTGGGGCACGCCGAATTGCGGCAAAGGCCAGCCGATGCAAACCATGGGCACGGGCCACGGTGCGGCTCCGTCGCGGTTTCGGAATGTTCGTATCGGCGCGGCTTTCTCCGATCAATGAGCACACGGCGCACAAAAGGCAAGCCAAATTCGGCCGCTGGCGGCGGACTTCCGTCCGCCGGTGAAGTGCGCAGACTGCTGGAAACGGTTCTTCGCCTGGCTAAGAAGACGCCGGCCGAGGAAACGGAAGTGCACGTCGAGGAAGTCGACGACTCGCTAACGCGCTTTGCCAACAACGCGATTCATCAGAGCGTGGCGGAACGCGGGACTACGGTTTCAGTGCGCACGATTGTCGATGGGCGCACGGCTCGCGCGACCACCAACCGCCTCGACGAGGACTCGTTGCGCGGCGCGATTGAAGCGTCGCTTTCGCTGGCGCACAGCCAGCCCAAGGATCCGCGGCTGCTTCCGGTTCCCGGCAAACAGCGATATCGCCTGGTGAGCCGCGTTGCGAAATCGAGCGCTGCGGTTAGGCCCGAGGACCGGGCGCGGGCGGTGCGCCGCGCTTGCGACTTGGCGATCAAGAACGGCCAGGTGGCCGCCGGAATTTTTGCCACTGGTGAATCGCAAACGGTGATGGGTAATTCCCGTGGTCTTTTCGCCGCGTATCGCGAGACGCACGCCGAGTTTTCTATCACCATGCAGGAAGGTGCGGCGACGAGTTGGGCCAAGGCCAATTCCGCCGACGTGAGGGCTTTCGATCCGCAAAAGCTCGCCGCGCGCGCGAGCGACAAAGCACACCGAGCGCTCGATCCACGCGAAGTTGCGCCCGGACGCTACACCGTCATTCTCGAACCGTCCGCGGTTCTCGATCTGGTCGGATTTCTCTTCTACGACTTTGCGGCGACGGCGCTTGCCGACAAGCGTTCCTGCCTGAACGATCGCCTGGGCAAGCCTCTCTTCGGCAAGAACATTTCGATTACTGACGATGCGTATCATCCCCTGCAACTCGGCGCCAACTTCGACGGCGAAGGCATGCCCCGGCAGCGCGTGACTCTGGTCGATCGCGGCGTGCCGAGGAATCTTGTGTACTCACGGCGCAGCGCCAAGGCCGCGCACAAGACTCCGACCGGCCACGGGTTCGCGCTTCCCAACGAGTACGGGGAAGCTCCGATGAATCTGGTTTTCGCGGGCGACAACTCCTCGATCGATGAAATGATCGCGTCCACCGATCGCGGCTTGCTGGTCACGCGCCTCTGGTATATCCGGGAAGTCGACCCCTACGAAAAGGTGATGACCGGCATGACGCGCGATGGTCTGTACCTCGTCGAGCACGGCAAGGTCACCTCGGCGGCGCGCAATTTCCGCTTCAATCAGTCGCTGATCGAGATGCTGCGAAACGTCGAACTGCTAGGCCCTGCCGTTCGCGCTACCGGGGAAGAAGCTTTTGAAATGGTTGTGCCAGCCATGAAGGTGCGCGACTTCCACTTCTCAGAAGTCACCAAATTTTAGTTTGCTTTCCCGCGAAACCCTCACTCATCAGAAAATCAATTCAGCGAATTGAAATTCTGCGTTGTACTTGCCCGCCTGGCGCCGCTTATAAACGTCCATGGTTCGCATTCGCCACCCCAATTGGGGCCATCCTGACCACGACGCCTGCGGAACCGGTTTCGTCGCGCATCTGGGACGCCCGGCCAGTCATGAAATCGTGGATTTCGGGCTCACCGCGCTCGAGCGCCTCACGCATCGCGGCGGAGTGGACGCTGACGGTTCAAGCGGCGACGGCGCTGGCCTGCTGCTGTCGCTCCCGCAATTATTTTTCCGCGGGCGTGCCAAAGAGCAAGGAATCGACCTTCCCGAAACCTTCGGTCTGGGGTTTTGTTTCTTTCCTGCCGGCTCGCTAGAAGCGGCACGCGCTGCAGTCGAATACGCCGCTACGCTCGAGCGCCTGCGCATCGTAGGTTGGCGCCGCGTCCCCACAGAACCCGCGTGCCTCGGACGTCTAGCACTCGATACCATGCCGGAGTGCTGGCAATTCTACGTTGAGTCTTTTCACCCGGAGCGCGGAGGCAATAGCTTCGAGCGCCGCCTGGCGCTGCTTCGCAAACGGGCCGAGTCTGTGCTGCCGCCGCAGTGTTACGTGTGCTCGCTTTCTTCGCGCACCGTCGTTTACAAGGGGCTGCTTACACCCTGGCAATTTCCGCGCTTCTATACGGATCTGCGCGATTCCTCTTTCTTGGCGTCCTTCGCCATCTTCCACCAGCGCTATTCGACCAATACCCAGCCTTCCTGGCAACTGGCGCAGCCGTTCCGGCACGTGGCGCACAACGGCGAGATCAATACCATCGTCTCGAATCGCCGGTGGCTGCGCGCCAAGGCGGCACAAGTCCGTGCGTCGCTGGATGTTGGTTCGTGGTTTGGCGCGTTGGAAGACCATGTCAGTGATTCGGCTAGCCTCGACAACGCGTTCGAGTTAAAGCTGCTCGAGGGTTTCTCCGCGGAAGAAGCGTTGCTCGCGCTGGTTCCTCCGGCGTTTGCGAATGATCCGCTGCTTTCCCGGGATGTGCGTTCGGCTCTGGGGGTTCTTTCGCTGCAGAGCGAGCCTTGGGATGGTCCCGCAGCGCTGGTCTTTTCCGACGGCAATTTTGTCGGCTGCAAACTCGATCGTAACGGTCTGCGCCCTCTGCGTTACACGCTGACCACCGACGGGTTGCTCATTGCCGGCTCGGAAACCGGGCTGCTTGATTTCGATGAAGTGCGCATCGCGGAGCGGCAACGGCTCGGTCCTGGCGAAATGATTCTGGCCAATCCAGCGCAGGGCACATTCTTTCGCTGGCGCGATCTTCTCAAGCGCGTCGCCATGCACCAGTCTCGCGTTGCGAGTTCCCCGCGATATTTCATATCGCATGGCTCGACGGCACCGACCGCTGCTCCGTCGCAAATCGAGCAGCCCAAGCGTATCGCCGCAGCCTCCGGATGGACTGATGATCAATTCAAGATTCTCTTCGCGTCGTTGGCCCACGGAAAAGAGGCGGACTGGAGCATGGGCGACGACGCTCCGCCTGCGTTCTTGTCTGCATTGCCGCGGACGCTCTGGGATTATTGCAAGCAGCGCTTCGCACAGGTCACCAATCCGCCGATCGACCCGCTGCGCGAATCGTATGTGATGTCGCTGGAAGTGCATTTGCGAGAGGTTTTGACGCTACCAAGCCCGGTCTTACCAGCGGCACGGCTCTCCGACCTTTCGACCATTCTTGGCCCAGTGAACCAAGTCGATTTGACTTTTCCTGCCAGCACGGGAGTTCTGGGCGGGCGCTGCAGAATTGCTCAGCTTACTTCTACCCCTCTGAGCAGCAACGGCCGTCCAGGACTCCTCCTCCTTTCGGACCGCGCGATTTCTGGCGAACGTGCTCCGCTTCCCGCGCTGCTGGCCACCGCGGCGATCTGGAAGCAGATGGTTCGCGAAGGACTTTGGGATGTGCCGCTGGTTGTCGAGTCCGCGCAGATTTTCGACACGCATCACGTTGCATTGCTGGTCGCGGCTGGAGCGAGCGCCGTGGTGCCATATCTCGCCGAGCAGTTGGCGGAATCGATTCAGCCAGGTGGCGCCGATGCGATGCGCGTTGCCATTGATTCCGGGCTGCGTAAAGTTCTTGCGCGTATGGGAATCTCGACGCTGGCGAGCTATCGCAACAGCCAACTCTTCGAGGTTCTCGGTCTCTCCGAGGACCTCTGCTCGGAATTCTTCGAAGATGCTGCCGACTTTTCCGGGCCGAAATCCCTTGATGAACTTCTGTCCGACTATATCCAGATGCATCAGCTCGGTTTTTCGGCGGGCTTCGGCGAAATGCCTGATTCCGGGTTCTATCGTTTTCGCAAAGCCGCGGAGTTGCATGCCAATTCTCCGGAAGTGATTCGGCGCCTGCATGCCCACATGCGCGCTCCCGAAAATAGCAAGTACGCGGCGTTTGAGGAGCTCTCCAGTCCGCAGGGAACAATCTTTCTTCGCGATTTGCTCGCCGCTGCTCCTGACCGGCCATTGCCGCTCGATGAAATTGCTCCCGCTGAAGAGATTCTTCGCCGTTTCAGCACGCAGGCGATGTCGCTGGGCTCGCTCAGTCCGGAGGCGCACCGGACGCTGGCGCTGGCCATGAATTCGATTGGAGCGCGCAGCAATACCGGCGAGGGTGGCGAAGATCCGGCGCTATATGAGAACGAGCCATTCGCCGCAAACAAGATCAAGCAAGTGGCTTCCGGACGCTTCGGCGTCACTGCCAACTATCTCGTTCATGCCGAAGAACTCGAAATCAAAATGGCGCAAGGATCGAAGCCGGGCGAAGGGGGCCAGTTGCCGGCCCGCAAAGTTACCGCGTACATCGCGCGAATTCGTCACGCAACTCCGGGCACGCCGCTGATTTCCCCGCCGCCGCATCACGACATTTACAGCATCGAGGATCTGGCGCAGTTGATTCACGATCTTCACGCCGTAAATCCGCAGGCGCGTATCGGCGTGAAGCTGGTTTCCGGCGCAGGCGTTGGCATTATTGCCGCGGGCGTCGCAAAAGCGGGCGCGAATGTGATCACCATCAGCGGGCACAACGGCGGCACCGGTTCGTCTCCGCTGACCTCGATCAAGAATACCGGTCTGCCATGGGAAATTGGATTGCGCGACACGCACGAGACCTTGCTCGCGGCAGGTCTTCGTTCGCGCGTGTCGCTGCGCGTCGACGGCGGCCTTAAGTTTGCCCGCGATATCATTCTCGCGGCAATTCTCGGCGCGGACGAATTCGGTTTCGGCACGGCGGCGCTGCTGTCTCTTGGCTGCGTCATGGCTCGCCAGTGTCACCTGAATACCTGTCCCGTCGGCATCGCAACGCAGGACGAAACATTGCGTGCGCGGTTTACCGGCAAGCCGGAGATGGTCGCTTCGTATCTTCGTTCGCTGGCTGACGAAGTTCGCATACATCTCGCGCAACTCGGCGTGCGTTCGCTTCGCGAGTTGCGCGGTTCCACCCATCGCCTGTCCGCGAAGACTGGCCTCGATTCCTGGACGCGCGTGCGGGCTTCGTCGATCTCGCGCGTTGCTCCGGACGAAGGTGTGGCGCCCGATGCGCTAGCGTCCGCCAAGAGGCACAGTCTCGTCGACGAAGCCGAGTTGAGTTCTGGGCCGTATGCAATCCGAAACTCCGATCGGAGTCAAGGCTCTGCGTTGAGCGGCGAGCTTATGCGCCGGCGAAGCGCCGGTGAAAACAATTGCCAGCCGCTCATGCAGGAATTCAGCGGCTCCGCTGGGCAGAGCTTCGGGGCGTTTCTTGCTTCCGGTGTCACGCTCAAGCTCAACGGCGAAGCGAACGATTACGTTGGCAAGGGCCTTTCGGGGGGCACTATTGCGATCTCCGCCGGCGCGGCAGCTTCCCGTCGCGGCGACGTGCTCGCGGGCAACACGGTTCTCTACGGCGCTACTTCAGGCCAACTCTATGTTGCAGGCCGCGCCGGCGAGCGCTTCGCCGTGCGCAACAGCGGCGCTCTGGCAGTCGTCGAAGGCGTCGGCCAGCACGGCTGCGAATACATGACTGGTGGAGTCGCGCTCATCCTCGGCCCGCTCGGACTTAATTTCGGATCGGGAATGACCGGTGGCCTCGCGTACGTCCTTCGTGCCGAAACGGATGAAGTGCTGCGCCGCGATTTTGTGGAACTCCTCGAGATTACGCTTGAAGAGGAATCGTGGCTGCGACGGGTAATCGAGCAACATGTTCGCTACACGACCAGCCCGCGCGCGTCACGTCTTTTGGCGCGACGGCATCTGTTGCCGCTCCTGCGCGTGCAGCCGCTAACGTTTCAGGGTTCGCTGGAATCGCTTTGGGGCCCGCTGTTGGAGCAACTGAGCCAGCGGCCGGCTGTTTTTGCTGCCGGTGCCGGCACCACGGCGTCCCAGGTACAAATTCATGCTTGAACGGAGGCGCTTCTTGAATCGCTCGGCTGCGTAGCTCCTGTATAATCATCGCTGAGCCTCTCGCCCATGGACTTCGATCAACTCACTACTTTCGTCTACGTGGCCAAGCTAAAGAGTTTTTCTCGCGCCGGCCAGAAGGTTTTTCGTTCGCAGTCCGCGGTCAGCGCGCAAATTCGCCAATTGGAACAAGCTTATCGCGCCAAATTACTGGATCGCTCGGCGAAGTCGGTCGAGTTGACGCCGGCAGGCCAAGTCTTGTTCGAGTACGCGGAAAGACTTCTCCGATTGCGCGACGAATCGATACAACTTGTTGCCGATCGCGGCAACATCGTGCAAGGCCCCGTTGTTTTCGGAGCCAACGAAGCAACTTGCCTGTATCTCTTGCCCGATATCTTCGCCGAGTTTCAGCGCCGCTACCCGCAGGTGCACATCAGCGTGTACCGCAATTTCAGCCACAAGATTTTACAGCGCGTCGAAGATGGCTCGGTCGACGTTGGCATCGTGACCATGCCGGTAAAATCGCCTAACTTGAAAGTGCACCAGATTCACCGAGATCGCATGCGCTTTATGGTTAGTATGCGCAATCCCATCGCGCATCGCACCAAGATTACGCTCGAGGAAATCGCTGGGCAGCCGATGATTTTCCCACGCACCGGCTTTACTCGCCAGGTGCTCGACAAACTCTTTCGCCCGTACCGCTCACGCATCCGCGTCACCATGGAGCTGCCGAGTATCGGCATGATCAAGCGTTTCGTTGGCGCTGACGCAGGGATCTCGCTCATCAGCGAAAGTTTTGCGCGCGATCAGGTCAAGGCCGGTGAGGTAAAGCTTCTCAATGTTGACGGTGTCGACCTTTTCCGCGAGCTCGGTCTGTGTTATCGCCGCGACCGCAGCCTTCCGCGTGCCGCGCAAGCGTTGATCAGCCTGATTCGCGAGCACAAGAAAATGCCGGACAACGCGCCGGAGTCTGGCGCACATCACTAGGGCTTTGGTAGGAATTACTGTTTTGCGGTGAAGTCCAGGCTGGCGATCGAACGCGCGATCACATTTTCCTGAATCTGAATCAGGTCGGTGTCGGCGTAGGTCATTCCGAGTACGGTAAAAATATCGCTGCCGTGCGCCACCACCGCCAAAGTTCCCGACCAGTCGTGTCCATCGGCCAGACCGCGATAGCGATACTCGATTGCTGGCTGCCCGCCCACCATCGTTTTCCGCTGCGAAGTCAGCCGGTAATTCTCGTAAGCCTCGTGCACGCGCTTCTCGACAGTCTTGGCCGCGACGTCCAGTGGCTCCTTCGTTTTCTCTTGCCCGACGACCAGCAGCGTCGACTCATTGAACGTTCCCATGGCCACGATGGCATTCGGCAGCGCCGTCCGCGCATCTTCATTCAGATTCCAGCTTGGCGCTTTGAACATCCGGAATCCATGCGAGTAATTCGTGTACACGTTCCCTTGAATCTCTTCGCGGTTCACCGGCGGTTCTTCTTTAGGAGGCGCGGGGGGCGGAGCGGCCGCCGTCAGAGCGGGGTTCGAGGTCGGTGCGGCAGTGTTCAGGGCAGGCGCAGAGCCGCTGCCCGCCGCGGTTTTTGCAGGCAACTCGGGCTTTACTGCAGCGTTGGTAATTTTCGGTGCTGGCTTTTCCCGCTTGGAGGCTTCTACCGGAGGTTTCGCGCTGGCCGTCGTCGCATCCGGTTTCGTTTCGGCGCCTGACGCCACCGCGGGTTCAGCGGAAGGGGCGCTCTTCGCAGGGGCCGGAACCTTCTTTTTCGCGGAGGACTCGCCCTCCTTTGCTCCTGCTGGCGTAGTCGGAATAATCGACGCGATTTTGTCCTTTTCGACTAGCACGAAGCCATAGTCCGTCTTGATCCGGAACATGTTGTCTTCGTACGCCACGATCACGCCATATAACTTCTTGCCGTCCTTCAGGCGGATCTCATCGGCGCGGCCGGGCACCGCCGCTATCCCCAGCGCGAAAACGCACGTCGCTATCGCAACTCGGAAAACTCGTTTAGAAGGCTTCGTTTCAGGCGCGCGCTTGCAACAGACGTCCATATTTCGCAGTATGCGACGCCAGCCACCCGCCCGCAACTCCGGCAAGGCCCCGCGTGTCCGCCCTGCTACCTACCGTTACGCCAAACCACCTGCTCGCCTGAGCGATTATCCAGCTATCCGGCGGTCATTCCTACGGGCATGGCCAGCCAAGCCGGAACCCGGCTCGCTGCGCTAGCGACATCGGAAGCAGATGCCGTAACATCCAGACTCACGGAGCTAACGTGCTCAGCCGGCCTCTCGTACCCAGCAAAAAGCCGGGTAGCGCATTCAAGTATTTCGCCAGCCTCTTGCGTCAATCCCGGCAATCGCGTCCGCTCGCTAGTGGAGCTGCCGTCCTGATAGCACACGGTAAGCCGCACAAACTTGGCCTGCCGGTCGTTTGTCCTGAGTTCCTCAGCCGCCCGCTGGCTCAAATGGCGGATCAATCCGGTCACGATTTCGGCGTCGCGCACCACCTTTTCGCACGGTCCTGCTTTCCTGCGTGCCTGCTGCCAAGCCCGAACACCCAGCTCTTTCCCTAGCACAGCCTTTAGCGCGCCTTTGGGCACTCCGCGCAAGCGCGAAACCAGCCCTCCCAAGCCTGCGGCCTCCCGAAGTATCACCGTCGGCGAAGCCTCAGCCGCCGAGCCCGCTTCGTTTATTGCCGGCTCCACGGCGGCCACCGCCACAAACATCGCATCCATGACAACCTCCCGGCAGGGAATTCACTCGGGATCGTCCATTTCAAACGGCCGGCAACTCGGGAGAGCCCAAAGGGCAATGGAGCCACCGGCCGTTTCCCGTTTCCTCTACCGCCCCCGACTATAGCGAACGAAAAGCGAAAGTCAAGAACTTTCTTTCGCTTTTTTATCGCCCCTCAAGCCGCCAAAACCTCCTGTCTTGACTTCAGTTGCCCCGCAAAGCACAGTCTCGCACCATGAGCCTCTTGGCGCACGTGCTGCTGCTCGCCTTCGCGATCGGCTTCGTCACCGGTCTCCGCTCGTTCACACCATCGGCGGTCGTTTGCTGGGCCGCGCATCTTGGCGTGCTCAACCTTCGCGCCACCCGGCTGGCATTTCTCGGCACGCTCGCCGCAGCCGCGGTCTTCACGCTGCTCGCCCTCGGCGAACTCGTTGCCGACAAGCTGCCCAAGACTCCGTCCCGCACCGCCGCTATGGGCCTCAGCGCGCGCATACTTCTCGGCGCTCTCTGCGGATCTGCGTTTGCCCTTTCTTCCGCGCAAGCAGGATGGCTCGCGGGAGCACTGAGCGGTGCCGTGGGCGGCGTAGTAGGCGCCTTTGTCGGCTATCAAGCCCGCGCACGCCTTGTCAAAGCCCTAAACGTTCCCGACATCTTCGTGGCTCTTGCCGAAGACGCGGTGACCATCGCGGCCGCCATCCTCATCGTCACCCACGTCTAACAAGCCCCGTCTGAGCTGCGCGCACGCCCACAAAAAAATGCCCCGCGCCAGCAGCGCGGGGCAGCAGCACTTTCTTTTCGTATTGCTCGTCTCGAACTAGGATGTGCCAGTTTGCGCGGGCCCCCTCTGGCATCACGAGCGTGGTTTATACGATGCGTTTGTTACGGAGAAATGAATGTTTCAGGCCGGTTTGTTCACATTTCGGCCGTTTCGCACAGGGAAGACCGCGGGTCTCCGCCAGGTTCGCCTACCGATCCAGAGGGGTCCGCCGTTCCCAAGTCGAGGCCACTTAGAATCGAGTCGCAAGTCAAGGAGCAACTTTTTCTGTCATCTCGCGCCCAATCATCTACAATTCCAGCCCAGGCGCTCCCTCTCATCCAGATCATGCTTAGCTTTTTCAATCTGCTCGTCGCTCACGCTCTGGTCTCCGCTATGTTGACCGGCGTTATCTGGTTCGTGCAGATCGTGCACTACCCGCTATTTCCTCTGGCCAGCGGCCAGAACTATCCGCTCTACCACCGCACTCATGAGCGCGGCATCAGTCGTGTGATCGTGCCGTTGATGATCGTTGAACTGCTCACCGCCATCGTTCTGGTCTTCCGGTTTCCGGCCGGAGTTTCGCGCTCGCTTTTCTATCTCACTCTCGCTTTGCTGGTCATCGTCTGGCTGTCCACGTTTTTGCTGCAGATCCCGCAGCACCGCCGCCTCGAACACGGTTTCAACGTCATCGCCTGGCAAACTCTTGGCCGTACCAATTGGGTCCGCACCATCGCCTGGTCCGTGCGCCTTTGGATCCTCTTCTTACTGATCGCCCGCCAAGCTAGCCTTCGCTAAATCTGGAGCGCCGCGGCTCGGCGCCGCTTTTCCTTTAACCCGCCAACCGATGATCCGCAAGCGAGCCCACTCTGTGTCACTCGAGAAAACGCGGCTCCGGAAAACAGCCCAGAGCCGCGTTGCTGGCATGATTCAAGATTGCACGCCCGGCCTAAAGTCAGGCTGAACGCTGTCTACTGCGGGTTCACGATTTTGTCCGCGATATCCAGCGCTGGAGCCGAGGGCGCCGGCCGCGCGCTTCCTGCTGCATCGCGAGCAATGCTGCGCTTTCCACCCTCCGGCGCTTTCGACGCGCTCGCCGATTGCACTCGGATGATATTCATCATTCCGAGGTCTTCGTGGCCCAGAATATGGCAATGGAACACAAAGTCGCCAATGTCCGGGCCGCGAAAATCGATCCGTAGTTTTACGCTCGGATATGGATGGTTTGGATTTTGATCCCAGAAAGGAACCTGAATCATGTCCAGGTACTGGCCGGTGATGGCCGGAGCTTGTTGCGAGCCGCTTAGCTCGAAGTTGTCCTGCGATTCCACGAGAAAATGCAGTTGATGGAAGTGAAATTCGTGGTTTTCCTGCGTGCGGTTTTGCACCGTCCATTCTTCCACCGTGCCTTGCGTTGCCACGATATCGGGCGGCGCGTTCGGATCGAACAAGTGTTCCGGCTTGCCTTCCACGACCATGAAAAACTGCGTCGGCTGGATTTCGTCGAAGAACACTGTGCGTTGCACTGCGATTGGCGCTCCTCCGAGGCCAGCGAATCGCTGTTGGCTGGTACTCTGAGCCGTAAACGTCTCCGTCTGTCGGGCGCTGGCTGCGCTGAGACTGCTGTTAGGGCTCACCAGCTTGATGGTTGCTAACGGCCGCTGCGGATCGTTGTCGCCAAATGGTCCGGTGTTAATTCCCAGCGTCAACAGCTGTGCGAGGTGCACCGAAGTGGGTGGCGCGGACACAATCACTTCCACTCGTGCCGCCGGTGGCATCAGGAAATGCTTCACCGGGATGGTGTGGCCCGGCTGCGTCCCGTCCTGCGAGTTCACCGCCACTCCGTCCACTGCCACCACCTGCATAGGTTGGGGCACTCCGTCGAACACATACTGCAAATCCAGAATAGTGTCCGCACACGAATTCGAAACCCGCCAGAACTCCTTTTCGCCTGGCTCCATCTGCAGGATTGCCGGCACAAAGTTGGCCGAGTTTGGGTCTGTTGGCGAAGTAATCGGCACGTAGTTGAGCGTCACATCCCACGCGGGAACACTTCCGCCAGGGCTCGGACTTCCCGGAACATTCAAATCGCGCACCATCAAAATGCGCTGATCCAACCCGCTCGCCGCCGGCTGCACGTTGCTGATGCCGTCGACCACGATGGCTCCAGCCGCCCCGCCTTGCACTGCGTGTTCCGCAATGCCGTGCACATGCGGGTGATACCAGTACAGTCCGGGCGGCTCATTCGACGGAAAAGCTACGTTGTATTGAAACGTCTCGCCGGAGTTGATCAGCGTCTTGATCACTTCGTCCGAATGGCACGTCGGCGAGGTGTTCGTTCCGTGATAGTGAATATTCACCGACGAGCTGTTCATGGTCTTGTTCCCGCAGTTCGGAGAGTTGACGGTCATTCCGCCGGTTCCCTTGGGGGTATTGTTGGTCACTGTGATCAGCAAGTGATCGCCCGGACTCACGTGCAGCGTTGGATTTTGTAACCCATCCGGCGTCATAAAGCAGAAGAGTTCTCGGCCGGCGTCGTCGAACCGGTGTTGGTACGAGAAACGCACGCTCAGAACGCCATTCGAACTGAACAACGCGGGCGGGTTGTGCACTACACTCCCAGCAACAGGACGCGGACACGGATTGGCGGCCGGCGGCACCGTCGCCGAACTCGCGCTCGCCGTAACCGCCTGTGCATTGGAACGCCCAGGCGCTAGCAGCACGACCAATACAACAAGGCCTATCGAACACAGAATAGAGACACGTCTAACCGACACAAGTCGCAACATTGGGGCCTCCTCGACAGAGATGTGCGGGTGGTGAGGTTCGCGCAGGTGGGCGGGCGCTGCCCATGCGAGACTCACCTCGGGCAACTTGCAGGACCGGCTTCGGTGAAGAAGCGGCCTGCTTCGCGCATCCTACGCCCACAAGATGCCGGGAATCCACAGGTTATTGGCGTGTCGATAACCGCACTAAAAGCGACGTTCCGTATTCGCGCCGTCTTCGCTGTCCTTACCAGGCGGGCCAGGGACAGGGCCGGTGTGGCTTCGCTCCGTATTCTCACGTCCGGCTCATCCGCGTTGCCCGCAACAACGTACAAGACCATATCAACGCTGTACGGCCAGTCTGTGTGCCTTCGGAGGAGAGTTCATGAACAAACAGGCAGTTCCTGTTTTAATGGTGTTCCTGCTCGTCACCTGTGCGGCACGCGGCAGCGCCGCTTCCGGTGCCTCCGAGAGCGGTGTAGCGGTTCAGAAAATACAAATCGCTGACGGCATCTATCAATTTATTACCGCGCCGGACGGCTACGTTCCCAACGGCAACTCCGTGGTAATCGTCAATGACGACGACGTCCTGGTTTTCGACACTTTCGCCCGGCCATCCTCCGCTCGCGCCGTCCTTGCCGAGATTCGCAAGATCACCAGCAAGCCGGTGCGCTACGTGGTGAATTCGCACCACCACCCGGACCACTGGTCCGGCAACCAAGTCTACGCCCGCGAGTTTCCCAATCTCGAAATCATCGCCAGCGAAGAAGCGCGGCAATTCATGATGACTATCGCCAATGCCTGGCCGCCGGTTTTTGCCAAAAGGCTCAATGCCAGTCAGGCTGCGCTCAACAAAGAAATTGCCGAGGGTAGGGATTCCGACGGCGCACCGCTAACCGCCGAGCAACGCCGTCGAGATGAAGACGACGTGCGCCTCGAACGCTCCTTCGTCGAAGAAGCCGCCACGATTACTCGCACGTATCCGACTCTCACTTACGCGGACAAACTAACGCTGCGCCACGGCGGCCGTGAGTTTCGTTTCATGAGCATGCTCGGCGATGCCCACGGCACCACCGTACTTTATCTTCCCAAAGAAAAAATACTCATCACTGGAGACGTGGTTTCCTACCCCATCCCATATTTCAATCTTCCCACCAGCCAGCACGCCAGGAGTCTCCGGTTCCTTGCTCAGTTCGATGCTGACGTCATCATTCCCGGCCACGGCCCGGCGTGGCACGACAAGAACTACCTCAACTTGGAAGCCGAACTGTTCGAGTCCATCGTCAGCCAAGTCGTTCAGGCCGAGCAGAAAGGCTTGGTCACCGTCCCCGAAATCCAGAACGCGGTGAACGTCGAACTGCTCCGCCTGAAGTTCACTCACGATGACAAAGACTTGAACGGCCAGTTTCGCGGCGTCGTCAATCGCCTCATCGAGAACGCCTCTCGCGAAGCCCGCGACGGTCGCAAATTCGAGTAGTTCCCGTTCCGATACCGGACTTCAGTTCTCGAGGCGTACGCTCGGCTTGATTGTTCCCTTGGCACGCGCAATCTTCAGCATCTCCGGATAAAACTGCGCGAAGGTGTGTTCCACCGCGGCATTGTCCTCATGGCACTTCCAGCAAGCATTCTGCGCTGGCGCTATCGCTTGCACCATCTTCTTGTCGGCTCCAAATGCAAAATACGCCCATTTGTCCGCGAATCGCGCCTCGTCTTTCACTTCCACCACCAGGCCGCCAAGCCTCTGCTGGTAGCTTCCGCTTTTGTTGATCGATCCGTGGGAAGTCGACTCGTATTCCTCGAGCACGAACATGGTCTTGTCCGGCCATTTTCCGTTGGCCACGAAATAGTCGTACGAAGAGGGATTCACGAACACATTCGTGAATTGCGGATTCCCATTCGTGCCCGCGCTATAGCTCATTCCGAATCCAGAAGATAGAAAGATCCACGTTCGCCGGTATCCCTCGGGCCGCACCAGCGTTCCATCTGTCGCAAACTGCGGCCCATCCCCAGCCCGGGCGGCAGCCAGGCGCGCGGCGTGCGCCGGGCTCCGGCTCAACCGAAACGCCAGCCCCGCTCCTAACGCCGTTATCACCAACCACGCCAGCAAAACCACGTTTCTATTCATCGCACCCTCCGCGGCGTGCCGCTATTTGCCGCTCGCCACACTATGTCGCGTCACGCCATAGTCACTAGACGCCGCGCTCTTGCTTCTGTTTCCAGGCAATTGCACTAGAAGCCATCTCATAAATCCGTTCTTTAGGGGTCGGGGCTTCAGCCCCGACGTAAAGCGCCACAAGCACGGGGCTTTAGCCCTGAACAAAGCCCTGGATTTCGGCAGCGCATTTGTGGAGCGGCTTCTAGCCGGCCTCGTGCTCGCTGGCCTCTGCCAGCGTGGCATTGGCTTCTTCCTCAGGCCGGCTCTTCCGGTTGGCCAGGAAAATTCCCACCAGTACCAGCGTTCCTCCGAAGATCTGCGCGGTGCTGAGTGGCTCGCCGAGCAGGAATGCGGCCATCACGGCGGTAAGCGGACCCTGCGACAGCAAGGTCACCGAGGTTACCGTCGCCGGCAAATGCCCCAGCGCATAAGTCAGCGCCAGATATCCGCCGAGCTGCGAAATTAGCCCAAGCCCAAGCAACGCCCACAAGGAACGTCCCGGCGGAATCGCCAACGGCACCTTCAACGCTAGATTGACTACCAGCAGAAAAATCGTGCTCGAGATCATCGCTAGCCGCAGAAATGCTGTCGTAGTCGTTGTCGTCCGTACACGCTCCGTTGCCATTAGATAGACGGCAAAGCACGCTGCCGCTGCCACCGCCATCACGTCGCCTGAACCTAGGGTCACGTGCCGCGATAGATCGGCGGAGACGATCACGGCCGCTCCGCTCAACGCCAGCAGCAGGCCCAGCCAAAACGACAGCACCGGCTTCTGCCGGAAAATCAGCCAGGCAAAGAGCCCCACGAAGATCGGGGTGTTGTTTCCCAGCAGTGTCGCATTTGCCGCCGAGGTCTTCAGAATGGAAGTGTTGTAGAAGGCGAGGTCCAGCGCAAAGAAAATTCCGCCCGCCGCGATAATCAACAACGTTTTCAACTTTACGCGCGGACTGCGGTCGAAAAACCGTGTGGGCAGCATCACCACCGTGGGAATTAGCAAGCGGTAAAACGCCGAAGCCGGCCCGGGCATATCCGTCCAGCGCACAAAAATCGCTGACCATGAAATGCAAACGATTCCCGCAAGCAAGGCGAGATACGGCCAAATCCCATGCGTGTTTCGTGTCTCCGTCATTCCCACAATCTTTCTTCTCGAAAAGCTTTGCCAACTCAGTCTTCGCAGTATGGCACAAGCGCATCAAAGCGCCCTGCGCCGTCAAATCGCTCTCGGCAGACAAATTGACCTGCTCACTCATTGCCCACTCTTTTCTAGTGCTTGCGTGACGTACCTTTCGAGGACGGTTTCGCTCCCGGTCCGTCGCGCTCGTTGCCGCATTCGCCTCAACTGCTCGTGCGTTCTATTGCCGCATACGCTTCTCTGCTCTAACTTCGAGATATCAGCTGATACCTTCTCGACGTGGCAGCGCCGGAGGCTTCCATCGCAACGATATCGTCATCGACAGACTCAAACTCTGCTTCCGCATCGCGCAAGATTGGCACCTGGAAGTGGGTGTTCCGAGTCGTGCGCTGGAGCACCTATGCCGTTGTGCTCGTTACTCTGGTACTCGCGCTGCACAAATCCGCGCCGCCGCCGGTCGAAACCAGTCCGCAAGCCGCCGCGCGCGCCGAAGAAAAGCTCCAGCAAGTCGAGCGCGATTTGGCGAACCGCCAGCCCGCCTCGTTGCGTCTCGACGAGACTGAATTGAATTCCTATCTCGCTACGCACCTCACACTGGAAGGCAGTTCTCCGGCCGCGAACGCGCCGCCCAGCGGATCGAATCCCGATCCTGGTTCCACATCGACGCCGACTGCCGCGCCTAACTCCGCGCCAACCGCCGCCGATGTCGAGCAGATGCGCTCGAATGTACGCGACGTTAAGGTGCAGCTCATTGAAGATCGCGTTCGTGCTTACGTCGTCTTCGACATGCATGGGAAGGACGTAACGCTGCAACTTGAAGGTCGGCTGGGTTCGGCGAATGGCTACTTGCGTTTCGAGCCAGTAAGCGGCCAGTTCGGCGCATTGCCGCTGCCGCAATCCGCGCTGGAATCCGCCGTGCACCGATTGATGGATTCGCCGGAGAATCGCGAGAAGCTGAAACTCCCGCCGGAAGTATCGAGCCTAAAAATCGAGAACGGCGAAATCGTCGTCAGCTATAAATAGTTCGGCGTCCTCAGTGCCTGATTCGCGATGCCTTGCACTTCGGTCTCTCAATTTTCTTCCTGACGCACACTGCTCGCCCGAACTTTCTTGGTCTTAGCACGCGCTAAAGCCTTCGCGTTTGGTCGCGCGGTTCGCTTCGCGGAGAGCAGGTGTTTCGGTCCGCTGACAAAAGGATTCCCGCGTTCGTAGAAACGCAGCAAGTGATCCGCGGCACGCGTGATTCCGATCCGTACGGTGGTCCCGACACCTGTGATATGGCGCGCCTGCACGGTTTCCTTTGACGGGGCGGCCAATTCGCCGAGCCAGAGCGTTTGCGATGCCGTCAGATCGATTCCGTCATGTTCGCGCGTGATTTGCAGCGCCGCGGCAAGGCGACCGGGGCCGCGCGTCAAATCAAGTAGTGCAGTCGTGCCGCGATTTTTCTGCATGATGGCGATGCCCTCGAGCGGTTCGAGCGCGCGAATCAGAATTCCGGCCGCGGTACCCTCCGCCTCGCTCGACACGTTGAGCATGAAGTGGGCGCCGTAGTTGAAGAAGACGTAAGCGTGGCCGGGGGCCATGTACATCGAGCGGATCCGTGGAGTGGGGCCGCGGAAGTGATGGCCGGCGGGATCGCCGGGCGGGTAGGCTTCGGCTTCCACAATGCGGCCGCTGACACGGCCTTGCGGTAAATCGTGGACCACCACTTTGCCGATGAGGTAGCGCGTCAACGCGATGGTGTGTTGCGGCAATTCGTCGCGGCGGAGTTGTCGAATCGCGTGCGCGCGGTTGGACTCCGGCTGTGGATTGGAAATGCGTGGCGCGGCTGCGGCGCTCATTTTGCGGCGTCTTCTTTGGGTTCCGCTCCGAAGAGACGGGCTAGCTCGGCGTGTTCGATGACTACGTCGGGTTCACGTTGAATGGCCTCGTAGTATTTCTTCTGGAAGGCGTCGCCGGACTCGGAGGGAGCGAACATTTTGCGGGCCAAAGTTATGGCGGTGGTGGCGTCGGCGAGGACGACCGGAACTTCACCGGCGAGAGTTTCGTCGATACGCACGACGAACTCCGAGATGTTGTGCAGCCAGGCGAATTGCTCGTGGCCGATGACCAGGCGAAAGAGTTCGCCGGCATTTACTGCGCCGTTGGCGCGTTCGTAGTCGCGGCGTTCCATGTCGAGAAGAGTCTTGTGGATGCGGAGCAGGGAATTGCGCAGGGCGATCAGTTTTTCGCGCGCGGGCGAGTCACCAGGCTGCGGAGCGAGCGGAGAATTTGGAGACGATTCAGCCATATCAGTCATGGTAACGCTTTTCGCCGACTGGTAAAGGGATGGGCAAGCGGTTCCCGGGCGGCGGAAGAGGGCAAGTGGAGAACTGGGTGTAGGCGCAGGGAGGATTTTCAAGGTGATTGAAATCGAGGACCAGTTCACCGGGTTTGTCGAGCCCGTTGGTGGGCAGGGCGGTATAGAGGAAACGGCAGGCGGCGTAGGTGGTGGTGGAACTGGTGGTGTCGCGCAGGATGAAGAAGAGTTTGGGAACGCTGGGATCTTCGAGGACGGGCTCAATGCGATAGGTTTTGCCGTCGAGAGTGAATTCGGCGGCGCCGGGAACGTCAGCGTTGTAACTGGTGCCAACCAGGGTGGCTAGCTTGACGGATTTGTGGGGCGAGTAGGGAATCCATTGAGCGGTCACGTGATAGTGGACGTTTGGCGAAAACCAGTTGAGACCGTGGAAGTTCTTGAGTCCTGCAGATTGGGAGTCCTTGATGCGCAGAGCGAAGCGGTCTTCGCGGAGGATAACGTACATATTCAGGGTGCCGACGGTGAGGTGCGGGCTGACCTTGTCGTTGCCGACTTCAGCACGAAGAGATTGCGCCTGCGCCGGCTGGCCGGCGACTTGGAAGCCTTTGGGAAAGCCGGACTTGGGAGCCAGCAATTGGACGGTGCTGCCTTCGAGATGGAGGATGCCGATATGAGCAGGCGCGGCGGCTGCGAGATGGATTTTGTTGTCGGCGGCAGACCCGAAAGAGTTGTCGCCGGGCTGTAGCCATTCGAGACCGGCGAGGGAGAGCCAGCCATCGGGTTTGGTGAGATCGACGACATACTGGGTGCGCCAGGCGAAGAGGGCTTGCTGCCATTCGCCGTCTTGCGCGGCGGACGGCTGCGTGACAGAGACCGTGGCTAGCACTGTTAGTAGGATGGCTGCGACAGAACGGAGGAGAGCTTTGCGCATGCGGAAGTATAGCGTGAGTCTGCTGTGCAGGTCGGGTTGAGCCGAATGCGGTTCCGGCCACCTTAAGGGACGGCCTCTGCAGGCTAGCTAACACAACATCCCCACCCCCCACCCCCACTTTTCTGTAAGTGCGGATTCTAAAGGGGTTACAAACGGCAACCTTGTAAGTGTTGATTCTAGAGGACTTGTGGGCGGACGATTTCGGCTGATTTCGGTCGTTTGTTGACCCAGGTTTGCAAGTACAAACCCTGAAACCCGGCGCGGAGTTTGGCTGTAAGTGCTGATTCTAAAAGACTTACGGAGGCAGAGGTCGGCGACGGACAGTTGGAAAAACGCGTCTGGTGACACCCCCGGGTAAAGACGCAAAGAGTGCGTAAAGTATGGAAAAGAAAGGGAATGGCTTTCACTGGAGCAAAAGAGCGCACGCCTCGCAGGTCGGGAAAAAAAGAGTGATGAAAGAGTATGGCTAGAGAACGGATTTGGGGCCAAGGAGGCGCAATCGGCGGGGTGGAACTGAAGCGTCGGCACACAGAAAGAAACGCCACCGACGATCATGAGACACTGTAGCATATATTGGATATATTGTCAAGTAACAAATGCGTACTGCCCGACGGCTGGTGGTGAGGTGGCTTGGCCCGAATGCCTGAATGCCCCGTATGCCTGGTGGTGAGCATCCAAAATAAAGAGATAGCGCAGGAGGACAGGTCCGGGCGCGGCAAATGATTGGAGATGAATGATGATGCGATGGCGATGGTGGGGGCTGGCGTTTGTTGCGGTGGTGGCGGCCACGACGGCTGTGGGTTGCTCGGATAACGAGAGTGCGGCGGAGCGGGAGGCGAAGATTCGGGAAGAGGCGGCGAAGGCGGTGGAGAAGATCAAGCCGGAACTGAAGGAAGCTGGGAGGGACATCAAGGCGGCGGCTGAGGGAGCGAAAGAGGGGTGGGATAAGGGCGGGCGGAAACCGCTGGATTTGAATACGGCGAGTGCGGATGACTTCGCGAGTTTGCCGGGGATCGGGCGTAGTGATGCAAAGAGGATTATTGCCGGGCGGCCGTACCGGGATCGGCGGGAACTGGTGAGCCGGAAGATTTTGACAGAGGCGGAGTACGATCGGATTCGGGAGCATGTGGTGGTGAAGTAGATTGGCCCGCGGATGGGAGGGCACGACGTATCATGCCCCTACTTGACGAATTGGGGTTGCTGGCCTTGGGACCATGGGTCGTAGGTGATGAAGAAGTGGACGCGGTCGCTGGTCGGCGGATGGTCGTAGAAGAGGAAGACGCGGAGGGGATTGGGTGTGGGATCGTCGAGGACCAGCTCGCCAAACTTTTGGAAGGAGTGGGCAGCGGATTGGCCGGGGTCGCCGACGATGCCGTGGTTGACTTCCATGCTGTAGAGGTCGGCTTGGGCCTCCTGGTAGCGGCTGAAGGTGTTGCCGATGGCTTCGGCGGCGAAGTTGAAGAGCGAAAAGAGCAGAAGGATGGCGGGTAGGGCGGCCCAGTCATCGAGGCAGCGGACGTTCCAAGCCGCGCCGCACCGCGCGAGGAACGAACCGAGGGTACGGTAGCCCAGGTAGAGGAGGGCGAACAGCACGGCGGCAAAGAAGAGAAAGCCCTTCCAAATGTGACCGAGAACGTAATGGCCCATTTCGTGGCCGAAATCCATGAGTAGTTCGTCGGTAGTCTCCTGGGCGAGGGTGGTGTCCCAGATAATGATGCGCTTGGAGGCGCCGAAGCCGTTGACGGAGGCATTGGTGGCGACCGTTTTGTCGCTGGCCTTCATCCAGAACATGCGTTCAGGAGAAACCTCCATGCCAGCGCGGCTGGTGATGCGCTGAAGCTCCGGAACGAGCTGAGGAGCCTTGGAGGTGAGCGGCTCGTACTTGTTGAAGAGCGGATCGATGACGTATGGGGAGATGAAGATCACAAAGAGAATCAGAGGGAGGGAGATGAGCCAGAAATAGAACCACCAGCGACGGGGGCTCTTGCGAATGATGGCGAAGAGAAGCCAAGCGAGAAGGCTGCCGATAATGATGATGATGAGCTGAGTCTTCAGCAAGTCGCCGGTCCAGGAAGGCCAGGACTGCACGGAGATGGCGTAGAGCTTGAGAATGTATTCGCGGAAGATGTCGATGGGGAGTTGAAGGATGGCAATGGTCAGGGCCAGCAGCGTGGTGAAGACGAAGGCTTGGGCGACACGAACGCGGGAGATTTTTTCGGCCCAGTCGCGAAACTTGACCGCGAGTTTACTGCGCAGGATGAACCACAGGATGGCGAGTCCGTAAAAGAAGGCGACGATGCGGGTGGCGAAGCCGATGCGGCCGCGATTGCGGGCTTTGCGATAGAGGTTGGGCGGAAGAGTGTAGGAAGAGATCTTGGCGGGAGTGGCTGGGGGTTGGACGGAGGGCGATGACGGCAACTGTGTTAGCGAAGAAGGCGAGGCCTGCGGCCGCGCGGTTGCGGGCTGAGTGATCGAGAGCGCGATGACGGAAGCGATGAAAAAAAAGACAGGGAGCTTCATGGATTCCTTCTATCTATCGGAAGGGACTCGCGGCTGCGCCGATCGGCGGAGTATGCCGCTTTGCGGAAGCTTGGGCAAGACGTAGCGGAGAGTGCGAATAGAGCAGGCGACGTCTACGCGCGGTGGCTCAGAGAGCGCTCTAGTTGGGCGATTAGGTCTGGGGAGGGGTTGAGGAAGGCGACGCCTGCGCCGAGGGCTGGGACGGAGTAGACGATTTTGCCTTGGGCTTGGAAGCAGCCGGAGTCCGCTGAGACGTCGAGCAAGATGTTGGTGCCTGGAGGGAGCGGGTGAATCATGTCGAGATAGCAGCCGCCGAGGCAGAGATCGCTAACACGAGCTTTGAGGCGGATAGAGCGGCCTTCGTCGGAGAGTTCGGCGTGGGCGATGAATTCGTGCCTGGGTGCGGAGCGGCGGTCGAGTTCCATGGTGGGCCTCCGGAGGGACAGGGGCGGGAGTGTATCACAATGGTGAAGTACCGCTGAAATCTCACGAAGCGTCGAGCTGGGGCGGCGGCCTTCGCTTCTGGATGTGGCCCGGCGATACGGGGTGGATGGGGGCGCCTACACTAAAGACCGTATGTACCTTTAGACCTTTTCTTGCCCTTCAAACAGCTTGCCAAGAATTTCGATTGTGTTAACCTAAACTTCCTAGCTCTAATATGCGTTTGCCCGCGAGGGTAGCTCGCGCATATCTCCTCCAGCAAAACAGTAACAAATCACTGAACGAATCAACGAGACCAGCGGCCCGCTGGTCGAGCGTTCGTGTGTGGTGACGGTCCCGCGGTGCATGTGTGCCTTGGACTGGATTTGAAGTGTTTTAACTTAACCGCTCGGAGGATCATCCGTGAATATTGTCTCGCTTGTGAAGCCCAGAGTTTTGTTGGCGCTTTGTTTGTTCGGGGTATTTGCCTTGCTTGGCGGTGGACGAGCGTCGGCGCAGAGTCAAGAGATCGTCAGTTGGGGCGAAAACATGCCTGGCTGGAGCAAGAAGTTGGGGCTGACCGCTCTTCGCGAAGGCTGCACCGATACTCCGGCCCATTGCGCTGTCTATGTGACCAATCTGGCCATCAGGGAAGGCGTCAGCCGCGTCTATGTGTCTATCCCACTGAGCATCAGCTCAGCCGCGAGCAGCGCAGCGGAATATAGCTCTCAGAGCCTCGCCTATCCGAAGATCGTCGAAGTAGGCTTCGACGATTTCGTGAACGACATTGAGAATGCTGAGATTGCCGGCACATTGTCGGATCCCGGAAGCTTGGTTACGTCTGTAATCACAGCCCTAAAATCAAAAAATCCCAATCTCAAGTTTGGTGTCACGGTTTACGAAGACTCCTTGAGCCACCTCCTAATCACCAGTTCTACTTGGTCCAACGCCGGCATAAGTTACAAATCGATTCCCGCCTCCGTGCTCGCCAAGATCGATAACGTGCATCTTTTTGTTCACTATCGAGAAAGCGCTTCGACCTATGCCACTTCCGTGGCCACGGCCAAAAGGCTTTTCCCCAACGCCAAAATCATTGCTGGCGCTTATCCCTACGACCGCATCGACTACACCACCTGCGCGTACAAGGGGACCACGCACTGCACTGCTGCTCAGGAGCAAACGCTGTTCGAGCAACTCACTACGACGCAGGCAGGTATGGTCAAGGCGGGTACGGTCAGCGGCCTTGAGTTTTTCTTCGGATACTTTGGCGACCCACAGGACTGGCCGGGCTGGGTCACCCAGACGCGTGTCTGCAACCCTACCCGCTATGCACAGTGTTATGCCAACTCGGACACGCTCCAAAACATGTCCGTGAGCATCCTGCAGACGGCATTCTCCTCCACCGCCGTTCCTCAGGTGACCACGCAGTACTCTTCGGTGTACATGGGTAGCGAACCGGTTGGGAAGGAGGGAACTCCGGGCAAGATTTCGTTGAAGAATTCGGGCTCGGGTGCTTTGGCGATTTCAGAAATCGTAGTGGCCGGCACGAACGCTGCCGATTTCCCGATGACTCACAATTGCGGCAGTTCTCTGGCTGCGAGCGCGGGCTGTACCCTTACCGTGTACTTTAGGCCAGCAGCTGTCGGCTCCCGCGCCGGTCAAATCATCGTCTACGACAATGCCGGCTCAGGCAGGCAGACCATCAATCTTACCGGCACCGGCACTGCCGGCAGCTCAGGAACGCCCGGAGTAACCCTGCAATATCCATCGGTTTTCATGGGCAACGAATTTGTTGGAGTACAAGGCACGCCCGGCAAAATCTGGATAAAGAACAGTGGAACCGCGGCTCTCGCAATATCTAGGATCGCCGTCTCCGGCACGAATGCCGCTGATTTTACCTTGGTCAATGGCTGCGGATCGTCGTTGGCCCCAGCCGCCTTCTGCACCCTTAGCGTCTATTTCAAGCCCGGCGCTTTGGGTTCGCGAAGCGCGAAAATTACGCTAACCGACAACGCCGGCTCGGGTACTCAATCCGTTGCGCTTACGGGAACGGGCATTTCTAAGTAAAGGGAGGAATATCGCTAATTAGGCGCAAGTGGTGACGTTGGACAGCCCGGGACTTTAAGGCGCAGACGAATACCATCGACCTGCGTTGCTTATACTGGAAGATCCGTATAGAGCGGGCAGATGCTGCGTGGGACCATCGCAGGCGGAGAAGCGCGATGGGAAGCGTGTCCCAGGCTCTGTCCTGGCCCTGGCATTATCGAATGCTCGGCCGCATGACCGAGCGGAGCGAATTCGCCAAATATATCCGAGAGACTCGCGCGCAAAAGTTCCTGAGCTACCAGGCAGCTTCGAAAAGCAAGCGCGTCGAGTTTCTATCGGTACTATCCGCGATACACGTAAAACCTAAGAACCTGAGATTTCTGGATTTGGGTCCGGGATACGGCGATTCTCTTGACGTGTGTCATGAGATGGGGGCGAAATCGGTGGCGTTCACCGAGATTGATCCTTTTTTTGGCACGCATAACAGGCTCAAGAAATTCACTACCACCCACCGGCTCAACCATTTATCGAAACTTCATCGATTGCCGGCAGGAAGCTTCGACCTGATTTGGTGCAAGGGAGCAAGTCGTTGGCGACCTGGCTTTGCTGTCGGAAAAAATCCGAATCTTAACGTGGCGATTTTCCGACCGGACGGATCAGGTCGAGAGACTGGCGGCTGCTGGGGCCGATCTGGTGATCTGTCCTCACTGGAGAAACGGCGGACGCACGCGGCGCGTGGCGGACGTCCGAGAAAGTCTCGTGTCGCGCATGATGTTGGACCGAGGATTTGAAATTCTCCCGGCCATAGCGGGCCACAATCACGAACCAGAGTATCCGGTGACGCATCACAAGAAAGTTGCGGCCCGAGGGACCGCTGAAAAATATGAAGACCAGAAACGTCTGTGCGCTGTTCTTGACGGTGCTGAGCGGCATCGCGTTTAGTGTTGCCGCCGCGAAATCTCAATTCATGGTCATCACCTGGGGCGGGAATTCGCCGGAATGGAATCAAATTCTGCATCTATCCGGTGTTCGCATCGGCTGCTCGGATGCGTCGGCGAGTTGTCTCAAGGAAGTTGATCAGATTGCGGCGAGCCAGCATGTCTCGTCGGTGTTCTTGGCGATCGCACTGAATCCTTCGCGAGTGGCAAGCGATGCTGCCACTTACGGAAGCGTGGCCGGTACTCATCCGAGTCTGGTTGAGGTGGGCTTTGACGATTTTGTGAGTCAGGCACAGAAGACGAATCTCGACCCCGCCGCGCTGTCGAGTTTGCTGGAGTCGGTGGCGAGTAACCTGAAGGCGCGAAATTCCAAACTGCAGATGGGGATTACGCTTTATCAGGATCAGCTGGACAGCGGGCAGCTGGACCGGCTGCAACTAAGCGACAGCGCGCGGCGCAGCGTCGACTACGTGCACCTGTTCCCGCATTACCGCAAGGAACGGAAACCCGTGAGTGAATATATCGCCCGAGCCAAGCAGGTGTTCCCGAATGCGAAGGTAATGCTGGGTGTTTACGCGTATGACCGGCGGGAATATCTGCCGTGCGCTATCGGCGATCAGGCGCGATGCTCGAGCGAGGAAGAGGTGAATTTGTTCGATCAGAACCTGCGCGGTGATCTACAGATTGCGAGCAGCGGAGAAGCGGCGGGAATCGAATTTTTTCCGGGGAATTTTGGCGACGAGGATGCATGGAAGGGCTGGAATAATCCGCGAGCTTGCAAGCAGGGCGAGAAGGGCGTCTGCGTGCAGAATACCGTGGCGATGAGAGCGAAAATTCGCGACGAGATGAGGAGTGCCGGGCAATAAACAGTTGCTGCGAGATGCGTAGTGCCTAAGTCCTTGCGGTCCGGTGTTGACAATGTTGTTTTGATGAGACGGTGACGGACCTAAAGGTCCGCCAGTACATTTCGGGAGACGCTAGGTTAGAGCTTCGGGTGGCGGCGGTGGTGGTCGGTGTGTTGTTGGAAGGTGCGGGCGGCGAGGATGACGGCGAAGTCGTCGCCGGCTTTGGCTATGAAATTCAGGCCGACGGGCATGGTTTTGGCGGTGAAGCCGCAGGGGACGGAGAGGGCTGGGAGGCCGCAAAGATTGCCTGCCGCGCCTACGGAGTCGGAGAAGCCGAAGGTGGCGTCGAGGCTTACGTCCAGCGGTGGCGCGGTGACGGGAAGAGTGGGCGCTACGAGGACGTCGTAGGATTCGAATAGGGTGTCGATTTTCTTTTGCAGGAGTTGGCGGATTTTGTTGGCTTGGAGATAGTCGGCGGCGGGGATGGTTTCGTTGACATAGCCGGCGACTTTGCCGAGTGGGTCGTGTAGTTCGCCGATGCGGCCGGAGCGGATTAGTTCGCGAAAGCTGGCTGCGCCTTCGGCGGCGATGATGATGTTGGCGGCTTCTTCCCAGGGGCCGGTGGGCAGCGTGGTGTCTCTTGTTCCCGGAAAAAATCTGCGGACTGCGGTGTGGGCGGCAGCTACGACTGTGTCTACGCCGGGCTCGAGGGATTTCCAGGCGTTGGTGAGCCAGCCGATTTTTAGTTGGCGGGATTTCAGGTCGAGCGACGGCGAATAGGTGAAAGCGCCTTTGTCGAGCGGAACCGTGCCGCGATCTTTGATGTCGTGTCCGGCGATGGCGGAGAAGACTCGGGCGCAATCTTCAGCACTGCGCGCCATCGGGCCGATTTTGTCGAGTGAAGGGCAGAGAGACATCGCGCCGTAACGGGAGACGCGGCCGTAAGTGGGACGCAGGCCGCTGACTCCGCAGAAAGCGGAAGGGCAGACGATGGAGCCGAAGGTTTCCGTGCCGATGGCAAAAGCGGCGAGGCCCGCGGCGACGATGGCGCCGGAGCCGGAGGAGGAGCCGCAGGTCCAGCATTGCGTGTTCCATGGATTTTTGGCTTCGCCTTGCAGCGAGGCGTAGGCAAAACGGTAGCCCATGCCGCCGGCGAGCTCGATCATGGAGGCTTTGCCGATGAGGATGGCGCCTACGCGATGGAGATGTTCGATAACCGCGGCGTCGTAGTCGAAGACTTGATTGGCGTAGGGCTTGGCGCCCCAGGTAGTGGGGATGCCTTTGGTGGCGAGGAGATCTTTTGCGGCGTAAGGGATGCCATGAAGCGGGCCGCGATAGTGTCCGTGAGCGATTTCTTTGGCGGCGGCTTCAGCTTGCTGCATGGCGAGTTCGGGAGTCAGGCGGGCGTAGGCGTTGAGCTTGGGGCCGAGTTTTTCGCTGCGGTCGAGATAGGCTTTGGTGAGGTCGACGGGGGAAAGTTTCTTGGATTGGATGCGGGCGGAAAGCTCGGTGATGGGGAGGTAGAAGAGGTCTGGCGTGGTAGGCATGGGTGGGCTTTAGTTTTTCGCCGCAGTGGGCGCGGGTTTGGTGGCCGCTGGCTTGGCGGTCGCGGGATTGGGGGTGGGCTTTTTCTCGCGTTCCATTAGCGGTTTCAGGTAGATAGCGGGGTCGTCGCCGTTTTCTGTAGGGAATTTGCGGAGCGTATCGAGTTGGCGCTGGACGTTGGCGGAGATGCGGGCGATTTCGGATTTCTGGTCGTCGGTTAGGTGAGAGCCGTATTCGGTGAGGACGAGTTGGGTGCGGTTGTCGGCTTCGGTTTGGGATGCGGAGGGGAGGGGAGGCGTGTTGGCGGGTTGTTGCGGCGTCGGGAGTGGCGCGGGTTGTGTTGTTGAGAAGGCGGTGGCGGGTACGAGAGTGGCGGCGGAAGCTATGGCGGCACGGCGCGCGAACTCGCGGCGGGAGAATTTGGCATTGGACATGGGATGAGGCTACAGAAAGTAGAACCGACGGTCAACCGTTGAGGAGCGCGCTATGAATTCGCGTCACCAACTGTCGTAGCGTGTGCCGTTGGCGGCGACTTTGTTCGAACGGGAATGAACGTCGTAGAGTCCCCTTGGTCTGAGCTCGGAGCCCAGGTCCATGGCACCGATTCCGCAGACCCAATCCTTGTTCCCTGTGAACGGATCGGTGGGAATCGCGGGCAAGTATTGTGCATCGACGAGATTTTGCAGCGACTGCGGTGGCCACTCCTTGTCAAGCGTGTAGCTATCGATCGCTATGCGCATCATGGATAGCTGCGAGCGCAAAGTCGATTCGCGCAATTTCTCGGGCGTATTTCGGGAAATGCTTGCGGCTTGCACCAGAAGTACACAAGCCAACGACAGGATTGCTGCGATAAGAGCCTTCGATGCGGCTCTCGGCGACGGGTTCGCGCTTTTGCTCGAACCTATCCGTGTGCGACGGGGTTGCGCTGCGCAGGAAAGAGTGCCTGCGCTACTAAGTGGATTCGGTGATGGCACGGATTTGCGCCTCCAGGGCTTGGTTGTATTGGCGTTCGATTTGCAGCTCGGTTTGAAGTTTTTTGACGAGGAGATCGAGATGGGCGATCTCCATGCGGAGCTTTTGGATGTCGGCTGGCGAGGCTGGTGGACGCTGAAGTGGCGGCGTTTGCTGGGCAAACGGCGAGCCCGCTGGATTTGTTGAGAGATTCTGTTGCGGCGCGTTTGGTTGCTGTTGGCGCGGGGTGAAGGCTTCGGCCAGGGAGCGGGTCCAGGCCGTTTGGGCGGATTCGGGTTGTTGCGGGGCGTGGGTTGGAGGCTGGGCTGACGGGTCTAAAGACCCGCCACTACGGTTGGGCGGATAGGCGGCTCTGGGTTGCGGGGCAAAGAGATTGTTTAGGGCGCTGGTACCAGCACTGCGTTCCGTGTTTGTTTGCGGAGCTGGCGTGCCTTTGGGATCGAGCAGGGCTTTTACGCGATTGATCAGCTCTTGCGGCTGAAAGGGTTTGCGGACGAGTTCATCGGCTTTGACGGCGACGGCTTTGTCGGCCACGGATTTGTTGACGACGCCGGACATCAGCACGACGGGAACACCGCTGAGATCGCGATGCTGCTTGATGTGGCTGCAGACGGAGTAGCCGTCCTGGTCGGGCATGATGACGTCGGTGATGACCACGTCGGGGCGATTTTGTTCGAACTGCGCAAGGGCCGAAGCAGCATCGGCGCAGGCGATAACGTTGACGTTCTCACGGCGGAAAGCGATTTTGATGACTTCGCGCATGGTGGCGCTGTCGTCGATGAAATAGACAGTCGGCGTGCGTTTGGTTTCCGGTCCGCCATTTTGCGATTCGCCGTTGTTTTCCGTGGCTGCCGGCGGCATGGGCATCAGTTCACTCATAGGGTCGCTCATAGGGCCTCTGTATCCGCCGTGTCGCGAGAAGATTCGTCGTACTCGCGCATGGCATCGAGCATTAGGTCCGTGGCCGAGCGCAAAACGGTGCGCTGGGCCGAGGTGGTGCCGTAAGTAAACTTGTAAACGCCAGCGCCGCCTTGCACGCAACTCTTGATGATGTGGATAACGGCTTCGTCGCCGAAGAGCGAGCCGCATTCTGCGTGAGTGATTTCACCGGCGTCGAAAAACAGCACGGCGTCGGTCTCGCCGGCATTGATGTGCAGCGCGCCGGTCTGATGCGCGTGGCCGAGCATTTGCATTACGCCGGGGAGATCGTGATGGGTCAGGCTGCCGCTGAGGCTGGTGTCTGACTGCGCGAGCATTTGTGTGGGCTGAAAGCCTTCGGCTTTGGAAATGATGATTTGTTTGACGTGCGCGGCGATGACGTTGGGCGTGCGGCTGCGGTCGATGTAGTCGGCGCAACCGGCTTGAAACGCTTCCATGAGAGCGCGCTGGCTGCCGTCGCCGAGGGCGATGATTGGCAGGGCAGAATTCTTGGGATCGGCGTGAATGATGCGGGCGATATCGAGCGCGTTCATTTCACGCATGTTGGTGGCGCAGAGGATGGCGGTGGGGATGTCGTATTCGATGGCGGTGAGCGCGAACGAGGCTTGGGTGCTGGAGGTGACTTCGAAGCCTTCGCGTTTTAGCGCGTCGCCAAGACGCTTAGCGAAATAGACGTTGCTGTCGATGAGCAAGAGCTTGGCGGGGCGGCCGGCGATATTCATGGCAACGACTCCGCGAGATTGGGAACGGGCGTGCGCGTGGGCGCTGGCGCGGGGCCGGGAGTTAGCGCGTCCATGTTGAGGACTTCGATCACTTCGCCGTTGTGCGAGAGCCAGCCGGAGACGTAAGCGGCGTCGCTCTCGGAAGCTGGCGTGACTTCGGCGTTGATGAGCTCGCACTCGCCAGTGACTGGGATGGCGACCCATTCTTTCTGGAAACCGTAATCGCGGACAGCCAGGAGATAGAAACGGCGCGCCAGAATGCCTTTGCCAATGAGAATATTGCCCACGTCGCAGACTGGAATGATGCGGCCGCGGCGGAGGATAACGCCTTCAACTTTTGGCGTGCGATGGGGAAAGCGAAAAATGCGGCTGGGTGCGACGAGTTCGGCGATGTGTTTTGCGGCGAGCGCGAATCTGCGATCGCCCAGCCGGAGCAGGACGAAAGCTTGGAGATCGAGTTCGAGGGCGACAGTCATTGCGTTGTTTCGGAACTGGGCAAAGCGTTCTGTGCTGCAACACTTGCAGCGGCTTGCTGTGCTGCATGCGCGGCATCCAGCAAAATGATTTCGTCGGGCGTCAGGAATCCGTCGGGGCTGACAACTGGAATGACGGTTTGATCGAGAGCGGTTAGGCCGCGATACCAGGTACGTTCTTCGTGGCAGAAAGCGTTGGGAGTGGCTTGCAGTCGCGTCATGGCAGTCATTTTGTCGATGCCGTCGACCAGCAGAGCAGTGCGCGTCTCGCGCAGGACGAAGACCAGCGTGCCGGGAGTCGGGGGCAGGCCGAAATGCACGGCGCCGTTGACGACGAAGAACGCTGTGTCGCCGCGTTGCACGACGTGGCGAACTTTGCGCAGTCCCGGCGCGGAGAGTTCTGCGGACGAGCCGGCGAGGCTATCAACACTGCGCACTTCCTGCACGGAAGCTGAGGAAATCGCGAAGAGCTGGCTGGCCACGCGAAAAAGAATGATTTGCTCCGTGCGGGGCGCGCGCGGAGTCGCTCCGGCCGCGGCGGGCATCAACGGACTCCCGCGGGAGTGGGTCGGCTCACACTGATGACGCGCTTTTCGATGGCAGAGTAAATGTCGTCGATGCCCAGGGTTTGATCTACCGCGCCCGTTTTGATGGCTTCGGCGGGCATGCCGAAGATTACGGAGGTCGCTTCATCTTGCGCGAGGACGAGGCCACCCGCGGCTTTGATGGCTTTGGCGCCATTGGCTCCGTCGTTGCCCATGCCGGTGAGAATTGCGCCGATGCTCATGGCCCCGGCGTAGGCCGCGACGGTTTCCATGGTGACGTCAATATTCGGGAGGTAACCGTTGAGGCGGCCGGAGGTGCCGTCGAGTTGGATGCGGCCCGTCGGCGTGACGCGAAGATGCTGGCCACCGGGGCAAATGTAAAAGGTGCCGGGTTGCAGCGATTCGTTGGCTTCGGCTTCTTTCACGCGGATGCTGGTGAATTCGGCGAGCTGCGCGGCGTATTGCGTGGTGAACGCGGCGGGCATGTGCTGCACGAGAATGACGGCCGCCGGAAAATCGCGCGTGAAGCCGGGAGCTAGACGCATCACGGTGGCAGGTCCGCCGGTGGATGCGGCGAGAACTACGACAGGGAAGCGCTGATCGAGACCGGAAGACGCAGCGGGGCGTGCAGGAGCTGACGGTCTGGGCGCCGGCGAAGGCGTCGAGCCGGCGCTTTGAATTGTTGCCGCGAGGCGCGAGGCCGTGCGCACAACGCGCACTTTTGCTGCGGTGCGAACTTTGCGGAGCAAATCGTCCTGGACGCTGTGCATGTCCAGATCAATGCCGCTGGAGGGCTTGGCGCAAAACTCGATGGCACCGAGTTCGAGGGCGCGCAGGGTGCTGGCTGCGCCCTCACGCGATTCCGAGCTGACGACAACTATCGGGCGCGGATTGGTGGTCATGATTTCCGCGGTGGCTTGCAAGCCATCGACATGGGGCATGTTGATGTCCATGGTGATGACGTCGGGCTTGAGCGATTCCGCAAGCGAGACGGCTTCGCGGCCGTCTTTGGCGTGGCCGACGACCTGGAGCTGCGGGTCAGCGCTAAAAATGGTTTCGAGGACTTTGCGCATGAACGCGGAATCGTCCACGATCAGCACGCGAAACTTCTTGGTGGGACTGGGAGTCATGGGCGAAATTCTTTAGGCGACCGGGACTGGCTGGCGCCCTACCTCCGTTCCCATGAGTTGTTCGACCGCGGCGATGAGCTGATCTTCCTGCACCGGCTTGGTCAGGAACGCGGCTGCGCCCTCTTTGACCGCGCGATCGCGATGCTTGGCTCCGGCGCGTGACGTAACGACCATCACCGGAATACGGCGCGTGGTCGGACTCTGGCGCAACTGAGCCATCAATTCGTATCCGGTCATGCGCGGCATTTCCAGGTCGGTGATCACCAGGTGGCAGCCGTGCTGCGAGACCAGTTCGGCGGCTTCCAGGCCGTCGGCGGCGAGTTTCACGCGGTAGCCGTTCTTTTCGAGCATGCGACCGACAAATTTGCGGACGGAAATGGAATCGTCGGCCACCACGATGACGCGTTCTTGCTCGACGCGGTCGATAGCTTCCGTGGGAATGGTGCCCCGTGCAACAGCAGCGGAGCCTGGTGCGAAGATGCGCGCGGCGCTGGCACTGGCTTGCAGGGCGCGGCGTTCGTTCGGTTCGGTGGCGACCATGCGATTGAGATCGATGAGCAGAATCAGGCTGCCATCCGGCGCGATGGTGGTACCGGGAAAAAGTTTGACGCGGCGGAGGTATTCGCCGAGGTTCTTGATAACGATTTCGTCTTTGCCGATGACTTCTTCCACCACCAGGCCGATCTGGCGATTTCCGGTAGTGGCGACGACCATGCGGAAGTAGCCGTTGATGGGTTCGAGCGGCGGCAGGCCCAGATAGGTGTCGAGGCGAATGACTTCGGTTACCACGTCGCGGACTTTGGTCAGCAGTTTGCCGCCGACGTCTTCGATTTCGTCCGCGCGGATGCGGCGGATTTCCTCGACAACGGCGAGCGGGAGAGCGAAATTTGTACCGCCGCAACGAACGAAGAGAGCGGGCGAGATGATCAACGTCAGCGGAACTTTGAGCGTGAACTTGGTACCTTGGCCCGCGTTGCTGACGATATCGATTTCGCCGTTCAGCGCGTTGAGATTGGCGCGGACGACGTCGAGACCGACGCCCCGGCCGGCGAGCTCGGTTTTGACCGGCGCGGTTGAGAAACCGGGATGGAAGAGCATTTCGCGTAGATCGCGCTCGGTAAGGCGGTCGGCGGTTTCGCCGGAGACGAGTCCGCGTTCGATAGCACTTTGCTTGACCCGTTCGTAGTCGATGCCGCGGCCGTCATCTTCGACCTCGATATAGATGTGATTGCCGCGATGATAGGCCCGCAGGGAAACTTTGCCGGTGTCCGACTTGCCGCTGGCATTACGAGCAGCGGGCGATTCAATGCCGTGAGCGACGGAATTGCGCACGAGATGGACGAGTGGATCGGAAATCTGTTGGATAATGCTGTTGTCGAGTTCAGTCTCGCTGCCAGTCAGGTCGAGATCGACTTGCTTGCCGGTGGATTTTGCGGCGTCGCGGACAGCACGCGAGAGGCGCGAATAGAGCGTGCCAATGGGCACCATGCGGGCCGCGGTGAATTCGTCCTGCAAGTGGTGCGCTAATTTGGTGAATTCGTCGATATCGCCTTCGACGCGCCCGATAAAGCCCTGTAACTGTGCGAGGACTTCGTTGACGTCAGCGGAAATTTCGGCCATGGAACGCGACAAAATGTTGAAGTCGTCGTAGCGGTCCATTTCGAGTTCGCTGAACTCGGACCATACCGAGGAATCGCCGGCTGCGACGCTGGTCAACATTTGCGGAGTCGGAGCCGCGCTTCGCTGCGCAGGCATGGGCATGCGCGACGAGCTAATGCGATTGAATTCGTACTTTTCCTGGAACTCGCCGACTTTGCCTTGCAGCCGCTCCTTCGAGAAACTCAGCGTATCTACCAGTTTTTCGAGTTCGGCGACGCGACCCACCATCCTGGTGCGGTTGATGACCAGTTCGCCGACCGTGTTCATCATGCGGTCGAGGCGTTCGAGCGCGATGCGCACGGACTTGGCGGCTGCTGCCACGGGCTGCGGCTGCTTGCCAGTCTTCTTAGGGGAAGCGGCCGCGGCACGGCTTTCAGCTTCCGGCTCTTCGATTTCTTCTCCTGCCAACGCGGCAGCGAATGCCTCGGACTCTTCCGCGTCGAGCGGAGCGTGCTCGGCGATGCGGCCGAGCAGGGAATCGACGCCGGTGCGCATTTCCCCCTCGTCGGCCCACTGACGGTGCAAAGTTTTCTTCAGAACATCGACGGACTCGAGACAAATGTCGACGATTGCCGGCGAAGGCTCGATTTCCCCGTCACGCAGACGGCCGATGAGATCTTCGACGCGATGAGCGATGGCGCCAAGACGCTTCAGACCAACCTGGGCGGCGGATCCCTTGACCGTGTGAATGGCGCGGAAGAGTTTGTTGATCTCTTCCGGGTTGTTGTTGCCTTCGAGCGAAATCAGGCAGTCGCTGACGATTTGCAGATGCTCTTCGGCTTCTGGTTGGAAGAATTCGAGAATCTCGTCCGGAACTTCGTCGTCGACCGGAAGGGCATCGAAGTACGATCCCGTGGCAGCCGCCACTGCCGACCGATCGGGTGAAGCAAAGCCATTGCCACTGTGCTGAGCGGGCTGCGAGAGATTGAGGGGCGGCGGCTCGCTCGGGAACGCGAAGCGATAACGTTCCTTGAAAGCGGCGATATCTTCCACGACTTCCTGGCCGGTATCGCTGATTTCGAGAAGATCGGTTTCAAGTAAGGAGATGCCGTCGGACAGAAATTCCGTGAGCGGGCCGTGCAAATCGCTGCCGAGAGTCGCGTTGGTGGCATACTGAAAGACGTGTGCAAGCTTGCCGGCGATTTCAGAGAAGCGCGGGAAACCGTAGCTGGCGGAAGTTCCGCTGAGCGTGTGCGCGGAGATGTACAGGCGTTCCAGGTCTTCGTGGCGCGGCTCAACCTCCTGCAGCACGCTGACGTACTCGCGCAAGTACTGCAGATGTTCCGCAGCTTCTTGGAGAAACATCTCGACGGCTTCGCGATCGAGCGAGCTCACGCGCGTCCCTCCGTGACGAGTTCGGCTTTCTGCGATTCCTCGACGGCCGGTTTGCGATAAAGAATGCAATCGTTCAGAACGATGGCCTGGAAGTTCACGGACATCTTGGAAATGGATTCGGAGTGGCCGAGGAACAGATAGCCGCCAGGTTCTAGAGTTTCGTAGAAGCGCTGCACTAGGGCGCGGCGGCGTTCTTCGGTGAAATAGATCATGACGTTCATGCAAAAAATAGCGTCCATGCGGCCGACGTAGACTGCGGAGGCCAGGTTGACAGGCGCGAAGTTGACCATCTTGCGCAGGCGCGGGCGCACTTGATGACCATCGCGAACCGGGGCGAAATGGGTCGCCAGTTGTTTTTCGCTGACGCTGCCGATGCTTCGGCCCGAGTACACCCCGTTCTCCGCATGTTTAAGGGCGACGCGTCCGATATCGGTGGCGAGGATCTCGACATTCCAGGCGTCAGCAAAAGTCAGCGAATCTGAAATGGTGATGGCGATGGAATAAGGCTCTTCGCCGGTGGAACAGCCGGCGCTCCAGATGCGCAGGGTGCGCGGGTTCTTCCAGAATTTCTTCACGTGCAGCTCGGGCAAAACGCGTTTCTCGAACGCTTCGTAGACACCGGGGTAACGGAAGAAACTGGTTTCCTGGGTTAGCAGCCGTTCGACGAGTGCTTCATAGTCGACATTGGATTTGCGAATGGTTCTGAGCAAGTCGATGCCACGATCCAGCTTCTTCGCGTGAATGTGCTCCTTCACGCGCGTGGAGAAGAAGCGCTCCCGCGAGTCGTCAAAATGGATGCCACTCCGCTCTTCAATCAGCATGCGGATCTCGCTCAACTCGTGTTCGCTCAGCACCGGCCCCTTACGTTCGGTCATCGTGGTCACGTTCCATCCGGCACCCTGCCGGGCAGGGAATCATTGCTTACCGCAGAGCGCCGGCTGGGACAGGCCGCTCGGAGTCTTCATGAATGTTGGTATTCGCGTTGGCGTTTTTGTTGGCTGCACGGAATTGCGCGAGTGCTTCGTTGAGCTGATCAGATAGCTTGACGAGTTGGCTGACGGTAGCCACTGTGCCACGCGTTCCTTGTGAAGTCTGGCGCGTGATGCTGGAAATGATTTGCATGGCGTGCGCAACGCCTTCCGTGCCGCGCACCTGTTGTTTGGAAGCGAGCGAAATCTCCTGGACCAGTTCGGCGGACTGGCGAACGACGTTGGAAATGGCGTCGAGGGCGCGTCCGGCCTGATCGGCGAGAGTGGCCCCGCTTTCCACTTCCTTGGTGCCTTCTTCCATGACCACGACCGCTTCGTTCGTCTCGGCCTGAATCGCCTTGATGAGGGCTGCGATGTCTTTCGTGGCGCTGCGGCTGTGTTCGGCTAACTTGCGGACTTCGTCGGCGACGACTGCGAAACCGCGGCCTGCTTCTCCGGCGCGCGCCGCTTCGATGGCGGCGTTGAGGGCCAGCAAGTTGGTCTGTTCGGTGATGTCGTTGATGACGTTGATGATTTCCGAGATTTCCAAGGAACGATCGCCGAGCGACTTGATCTTCTTTGCGGTCGCTTGCACGGACGCGCGGATGCGCTGCATGCCTTCGAGCGTGTCGCGTACCGCGCGGTTGCCCTGTTCGGCGGCGTCGAGAGCGCGGCGCGCGGCTTCGGCGCTGGCTTCGGCATTGTTGGACACCTGCTTCATCGAAACCGTAAGTTCTTCGACGGCGCTCGATGTATTGGTGATTTCCTGATCCTGTTGTGTCGCGCCGGCCTGCATTTCATCGGCAGCCACAAGAATGTTGTTCGAGCAAGCCGTAACTTCCATAGCCGCCTTGCGAACGCGCTCGAGAACCTTGGTGAAGTTGTCGAGCATATAGTTGATCGAGTCCGTGACGTTGCCCAGCGCGTCGTTGGTAACTTTGCCGCGCAAAGTCAAATCGCCGCGCGCCACCTGGTTGATGACGCTGAGCAATTCCGTGATGCTTTTCTGTAGCAAATCGCTGGCTTCCTGATTGATCGTGGCTTTAGAAACGCGCGCGACCGCGCGATTGAGATTGTCCGCGATATAGCCGAGCTCATCGCCGGTGTTGACGTCAGCGCGCGCGCGAGGATCGCCCGCTGCGAGACGCTCCGAGAATTCCGAGAGCTCCTGCACCGGACCGAGCAAGGCGCTACCGAGCCTCCAGGCCAGGAACGCACCCATGCCCAAGGCCAGCAGGATGGAGAGCAGCACCGGGCCGCTCGCGCTGCTGGGCAGCGCCCCAAAGTCGAAAATGGACGCGCCGCCGGATTCCTTGCCGGCGTGATAAGCAAATCCCAGCACTGCGAACAGCACAAAGCCGTTCACCAGGACTAGCGTCCAAATAGTTGAACTCAATCGCGATTTCATGCCTTCCTCCCAAATCCCTTGGCGGAGCGCGAGCCGTCAGCCGGTTGCGCAACCGCTCCGATCAAATCCTTGGTCAAATGCCCGCTCAAATGCTTGGTCCCGGAAAAACTTCGAGCAAGCGGCGCAGATCGATGACCAGCGCGAGCCGGTCATCGTGTCGCAACATGCCGATGCAATGCGGCACGTTTTCGGGCGCTTGTTCGAGGAAATCGTTGTCGGTAACGGAATAAGTGCCGATCACTTCGTCGGCGGCGATTCCGAGCCGGATGTCGTCGTGATGCTCACCGCGCAGCGAGGCAACGACCACATGCTTCGGTAGCAGGCCAGGACGGCGGCCTTCGGTCATGGCGATATCGATCAGTGGGATGATTGAGCCGCGCAGGTTGAAAATACCGACGAGGTATGCCGGACCCAGCGGCAGCTTGGTGACCAGCGGCCAGTCCAGCACTTCTTCCACGTCGAGCACCGGCAGGCAAAAGCGTTCGCGCCCGCTCCGGAAGACGCAGTATTGCGACTCCGGCGGCCGGATATCGATAGGGCCAAGAGCCTCCAACAGATCGCCGGTTTCGGCGTCCGCGGGCAATGGCATCAGGTGAAAATCTTCGTTCATTGCTTCTCGTTCGCTCCCAAGTTCGTTACGCGAAGCGCCGGACCGCGCGTAAAAGCTCTTCGCGCGTGAACGGCTTGGTGACATACCCGTCCGCGCCCTGCTGCTCGCCCCAATAGCGATCGCTCGCTGTGTCTTTGGAGGTCACCAGGATCACCGGAATAGAATTGAATTCGGCGTGGCCCTTGAGTTCGCGGCAGACTTGAAAGCCGTTGCGCTCGGGCATCACTACGTCGAGCAAGATGACGCTGGGTCGCTCGTTGGCGATGGCTTCTTCGACGCGCTTCGGGTCGCTCAGTCCAACCGGAGCGTAGCCTTCGGTTTCGAGCAAGCCTTGGATGAGCCGCACCTGAGACGGTGAGTCGTCGACGATGAGCACTTTCTTTAGCACAACCAGGGTCTCCCCAGAGTAATCCGAAGTCGAGAGGTGCACGTCAGCGGCCAGCTTGGAGACTTCCTGCTGGCGTGTGTTGAAATCGCATAACTTCCTTATAATGATTCGTTTACGACACGTTTGCAGGGCGCCTAACGGCGAGGGAATGCGGCCGCGGGGCTCTCTTCCGTCTCAGCTTGAGATGGGTTCTCAGACTCTTTCATTTCATTTGCCAACGATGAGAATCGCTGCATGATTTCGTTGATCCGCAGGGCCATGTTGTGGATGGTTTTGATCTGCGCCAAAGACTGCGAGGATAGCTGCCCCGGTTCCAGCAGCAGCAATTCGGCGTTGCCCAGCATGGAGGTCAGCGCGTTGTTGACGTTGTGCTTCATGTCCATCATGTAGCGGCCCAGCGTCGCGTAGTTTTGATTTTGGCTTGCGCTGCGCTCGGCCTGCCGCGCCTTGCGCACGGCTTCGGAGCGCCGCAGCGATTCGCCAGCGACGAGCAACAGCGTTTGCGCCCAGTCTTCGCGCAATGGTACGTGGACCAGCCGCGGATGTTTTGCGCGCAGCGTCCCGAAGTCGCCGGAATCCGCTGGCGCACACAGAATCACTGCCGCGGCGGGTTCCAGCGAACGAAGAATGTCGGCGAGTTTGCCGTCATGTACCGGGCCTACCACTACCAGGTCGTGCGGTGCGCCCTCGTGTTCGCGCCAAAGCGAGCTGCCGAGCACGGTAATTGCAGGGGCTTGGCGCTCCGTCCGCCAGCACGCCGTGAGCAACCGGGCAAACTCAGATTCGTCCGTGAGAATCAAAACGCTCGCGTTTCGCAATGAAGGTCCGCTCCCCAGGTTCTCGTCCCGCGCGACTCAGAAAAATTCCGGCTCGTCCTGCAAGCTGTAAGGAAATCGAATTCGAACTAACGAAGGCTGCAATTCCGCATTGCCGCTACAGCTTTTCCCCTTCGTCCAGCGCGGACAGCAAACGCTTTGTGCTAATGCCGAGATTCACGGCTGCTTCGGTGTCTTTCGTCTGCTTGGCGATGTCCACGCGTTCCTGCAAGCGCGTTACTTCCACGCGCGCGACTTGCAACGCGCGGTCCAGCGACGTCGCGTTCCCGGTTTCCTTGGCAGATTCGAGGGCCGAGGTAACCATGGCGCGCGCGACAACCGCCCGGCGCAGATCTTCCGCGGTCACATCGTTTTCGCTGACGAACGCTGCAACTTCCCACGAGGACATCAGAATGCGCGCGCCGCCGATCTTCACCGTCGTCATCGACCGGCCCTTCGACGGAGGCGTGGCAATGAGCTGTTCCCAGATTTGCTCCATGCAGGTTTCGAAATCGATTGCAGCGGCCGGCTCGACGAGCGGCTGTCCGATCGCTGCAGGGCGATCATTTGTTCTTTGAGCCGCTGAGGGAGCGGCAACCCTTGGGCTTGCCGGAGCGCCAGAGAGATTCTCCATCGCTTTCCCGGCAATTCTTTCCAGCGCGTGCTCGACGTCGGTCCGCAAGCCCAAAAGCTTCTCAAAGGCTTGGCTAACCGTGCGTTCCGTGTATTCCCTTTGAAACGGCTGCTTCCATTCGTCGGCCATTTCCTTGACTTTGGCCAGAGGCTCAGCGGAGGAAAGCCCGCAATGGTGACAATCGATAATTCGAACGGCGGCCGCGTCGAGCTGGCTTAAGCCGCCGCGGATGGCGATCAGATCGGCGTGCATCAATTCGATCAGCGTCCGGCGCAACAGGAAATTGAAACGAATGAACGCAACCATTGCTGGCGGTTCGTAAAACGCGCCAGCGATGCTTTCCTTGATTTTGCGGCCCTGCTCGATGAAATCGGTCTTGAGAATTTCCCGAAGGCTGCGCAATCCCCGCAGCGCCCCGATCATTTTGTCCAGCGGCTCGGCCCACGCTAGAGCCTTGGTATCGACGTCGCCCAGCACCGGTTGCATGACCTGCGCCACGTCGGCAATTTCGATCTGCTTGTGATAAATCTTGGGCGGCGCGCATAGTGCGAAATATTGCACCAATAAGAAATCAACCTTGTCGCGGTCCGTCTTGTTCTTGAGCGCCTTGCGCCAGTGGCGCTGGATCAGCGCGCGCAGTCCACTCTCGCTGGCATTAAGAGTGGTCATCTGCAGGAGGTGGCGTAACTGGTGCACCATCACCTGCTGATCCATCGAATCCAGCCATGACTGCACCTGACTGAAGAGGTCGATGTCCGGTTTCTCGGGCAACGTCCGCTTGCCCACCGGAAAGGGAATCTCGATTTCGAGCTGCTTGGCCAGCGCGAGGTAAATCGGAAATACGGAACAAGCTTCCGTCCACTGCGTCTGCCGAGGGGCTTCTTTTCGGACAGGAGCTGGAAGGTTCAGTGTCGTAAGCGTTTTTGTCACGGCTGTGTCACCCAATCACACGCACCCTGCAAGAATCGAACGGCAACTGCCTTTTGCCCTTCGTGATACTGGACCGCGACCACGGCCGCCTCCGCCGCGCTTCCACGCCGATCGCGTTCCAACTTGACCCGGTCGTCGAATTCCAGCGGCAACGTTGAGAGGAAAATGGCATATTCCGGTCCGCAGTATTCGACTACCGTCGCTTCTTTCAGGCCGCTGTTGCTGCTGCGCAACGATGTCACCCGCACGGGAATGCGTACCGCAGAAGCCAGAGGGAAAAAACGTGCCAGCTGTTTGGCGCAAGTCGCATCGTCCGCGACCGGCGTCATCATTCCAGCTTCTCGTGAGCTCTTCACGTACCCTCTCGAATCGAAACGCTCCCGCGAGCGCTCCCTTTGCTTCTGCAAAGACGGCTGTGCCCACACGGCTACACCCGTGAGACACAACCGCTCAGAAGGAGAATTGCACGCCGGGAACCAAAAAACGACCAGCCTGAATCGAGTTGAAGTTGTAGAAACAACGAGGCTTAGGAATTACCCCCGCTTCGAAAACGGCTCAAGTGTCTCAGCCTGAAACGTCGGCGTCTCACTGTCTGAGCCCATCTGCCTGTCAACCCGCGTCGTTGAGACGACCGGCTAGTTCGAGTGGCCGCGCGCTTGTTGCTCAGCCGGCTCTGCTTTCAATGCAATGTTGTAGCGCTTCAGCTTGCGATACAGCGTGGCTCGGCTGATTCCCAGCATCTTCCCAGCAAGCGCTTTGTCTCCGTTCGCTTGCTCGAAAACGCGAAGAATCGTCATGCGTTCCATCTCAGCAAGCGCCGTGGTGGATAGGGAAGCCGCGTCCTGAACGGATCCCGTGAATGACTCTGGCTGTTCGCTGCGAATCGCCGGAGGCAGATCGCCAACATCCATGGTCTGCCCATCGCCGAGCGTAACCGTCCGCGCGACGCAATTCTCCAGTTCGCGCACGTTTCCCGGCCAGTCGTAGTGCAGCAAACTCTTCATCGCCGCCGGCGTCACCTGCAGCGGCGAGCCTTTGGCGTAGCGGTCCAGGAAATGATGCACCAGCATCGGAATGTCCGACCGCCTGTCGCGCAGTGCAGGCAAGTGCACCGTCACCACGTTCAACCGGAAATACAAATCCTTGCGAAACGTTCCCTCGCGATAGGAACCTTCCAGGTCGCGGTTGGTAGCCGCAATTACGCGAACGTCGACTGCAACATTCTCGTTGCTGCCCACCGGGCGCACTTCTTTTTCTTGCAACACACGCAACAGCTTGGCCTGCATCTCCAGCGGTAGCTCCCCGATTTCGTCCAGAAAAATCGTGCCGCCGTTGGCCGTCTGAAAGAGCCCGGCCTTCGTCTTGGTCGCTCCCGTAAAAGCGCCCTTCTCGTAGCCGAAGAGCTCGCTCTCCATGAGCGTAGGCACCAGCGAACCGCAATCAACCGCGACAAATGGCGTTTGCGCCATGGTTCCGCGGAAATGAATCGCCCGCGCCACCAGCTCCTTGCCCGTTCCGCTCTCTCCAGTAATCAGCACTGGCGTCCGCGTGTCCTTCAGCCGCGCAATCATGCGCAGCACGTCCTGAATATTCGCGGACGTCCCGATGATGCCGTCGAGATTTTCCTCGGTGCTCACCCGCTCGCGCAGGAATTCGTTCTCCGTCACCAGCCGGACCTTCTCCGCCATCCGTTGCAGCAGCAGCCGCATCTTTTCCACGCGGAACGGTTTTTCGATGTAATCGTAAGCGCCCAGTTTCATCGCATCCACGGCGGACTCGATCGATCCATGCCCGGTCATGATGGCTACTTCCGTATGCGGCAGCAGCGTCTTGGCCTGCTTCAGCAACTCCACGCCGGACATCGTCGGCAGCTTCAGGTCCGTCAGGATCAGGTCGGGAGCATCCGGTTCCAGCCGTGCCAGCGCCGCTTCCGCGCTTTCCGCCTCCGCGCACGCGTATCCCAGCGTGCTTCCGATGGTCATGCATAGCTTGCGAATGCTCTGCTCGTCGTCAACTACGAGTAATCGTGTTTTTGGCTCGGCGCTCATGGTTTTCCGAAAGTTTTCTCCACCACGGAAATGAGTTGCTGAACTCGAAAAGGCTTCTCGATGCACGGCGTCCCGCTTTGCGCCAGCAGCGCCTGCGTTTCACTGTTAGCCGTATCGCCGCTGATCAAAATGATCCGTGTTCGCAGTTCCGGCCGGTGCGCTTGAATCCATGCGTGCACGTCAGCTCCGTTGACCGCCCCGGGCATGCGAATGTCGGAAATGACTCCGCCAAACTGTCCTTCGCTGAGCCGCTCCAAACCTTCGGATCCCGATGACGCGTGCACCACTTCATATCCTCTGCGCTGCAGCGCGGCGCGCAGAAAAGCGATCACCGATGGCTCGTCCTCAATCAGCAGGATCGGCGCCACGACTTGGGCAACCGGCTGAACCTTCATCGTCCAGCCTCTTTCGCTGCCGCTGAACGCAGAGTCGCTTCCGTCGCCACCGGCACGCGCACCACGAACGTGCTGCCGCCTTCGTCGCTATTCGCGCACTGAATCTCGCCGCCGTGCGCCCGCACAATTCCGTAGCAAATGCTTAAGCCGAGTCCGGTCCCTTTGCCTGGATTCTTTGTCGTATAGAACGGATCGAACACTCGTTGCGGCTCCACGATTCCCGGGCCGTTGTCCGATATCGCGACTTCAATCATTTCTTCCATGCGCCGCGTCTGAATGCGGATTTGCCCGTGCCGCTTGGTCTCCTGCACCGCGTCGTAAGCGTTGTTCAAGATATTGAGAAACACCTGCTGCAACTGGAGAGGGTCGCCGATCACGTCCGGCAGATTCTCGCTGAGGCGCTCGACAACCTCGATGCCGTGGCTGTTCAGGTCGTAGGCGCGCAACTGCACCGTACGCAGCAGAATGGCATTGAGTTGAACTGGCTTGCGCTGCGGCGGCATCTGGCGGGCAAAGCTGAGCAAGTTCTGGACGATCTGCTTGGTGCGCTGAGCTTCCTGCAGGATGACGCGAAGATCCTTGCGAGCCGAGTCTGGGATTTCCGGATTCTCCATCAGCAGATCGGCAAATCCGAGGATGGCGGTGAGCGGATTATTGACCTCGTGAGCCACGCCGGAAACGAGTTGGCCGACGGCGGCCATCTTTTCGGCGTGCATGAGCGTAGCCTGCAGCATGGCGGCGTCGGTGATATCGGTCATGACGGCAACGATGCTTGTGAGGTCGCCCTGTTCGTCGCGCATGGGGCTCAGGTTCAGAGAAAATTGACCGACGCGGCCATCAGCGCGGAGGATCGGCACTTCTAGGTTGTCGACCAACTGGCCCTGTAAGGCAGCGGTAACCGCTTCCTGGAACAAAACGCGTTTGGCCGGGGCGGCAAGTTCGGACATGGGGCGACCAAGCAACTGGTGCAGCTGATAGTTCAGGTCGGCCCAACGGCGGTTGGCGTAGCTGATGCGGCCGCCAGTGTCGACCACAAGAATCAGACTTTGGGTATTATTCAGGATCTTACTGTTGAAGTCGCGTTCGCGCTGGAGCTCGGTTTGGAACGACTTGATACCACTGATGTCAGTCATCAGCCCGCGATGTTGGAGGACGCGTCCGCCGGCATCGCGAACCGCGAAGACGTTCTGCATGGTATATACGGGCGTACTGTCCTTACGGCGCAGGGTTTCTTCGTGATTGCGCAGCATCCCGCCTTCGCCCAGCTTCGCACAGAATGCTGCATGGTCGGCGGGATCAAAATAAAGCTCGCGAGCGATATCGACCTCGAGCAGCTCTTCGCGGCTGGCGTAGCCCAACATGCGCACCAATGCCTCGTTGACCTCAATGAAGCGGCCATCAGGAGTGGTGAAGTAGAGGCCTTCCTGGATGTTGTCAAACAGCTCGCGATAGCGG
>Ga0137403_10000441_pt1 | contig 53402 bp, 40 predicted proteins | sample CZOMad2_1_16fung_FD_122057 | JGI IMG/M metagenome (GOLD analysis project Ga0137403, IMG submission 122057) | Vadose zone soil fungal communities from Angelo Coast Range Reserve, California, USA - CZOMad2_1_16fungal (Hybrid Assembly) | ecosystem: Environmental > Terrestrial > Soil > Vadose zone... | reverse complement strand
CAGTATCTACGATGGGATATTGCATATTTGCCCAATGGACAACCCCATCTATTACGACTTTAATTCCATCCTGCATCGAAGACATTGAAAAATTATTATTACAAATAGGCAAATGATTACGTCCATAAAGAAAATCGCCATCTGTTTGAGAAAGTGTTTTGGTATATTTTGCAAGAGAACCATAATGCAACATTCTTCCCCAAGTCTCAATAAGTCCCCTTGTATCATTCAATGTTCCCGGTGTATAAGTTTGTGTTGCCCCCCTATAACCCCAAAGCCCAACGAATTTATAAGATTCAACATCGCCATATCCTGCGTTTGGTGGTGGTAATTGTCTTTCAACTACGTCTTCTGGAATAGCGTATTGGTCATTTACAAATCCACCATATTTAGGTATGGTAGTCGAATCCATCGTAATCGAGTAATCGTTTGCTTCAAACTTTACGATAGGAGTTGCCCCGACATTCCCTCCGTTCAAAACAGATAAATCAAATTTAAGCCAGTCTTCGACAAAAAGTTGTGAAGATTCGCTGATTCTAATACCAAATCTCCCGCGAGCCATACAAAAATAATAATACTGGTCATCAATGCCTTTCTTTGCACCCTTCATCAAAGTCATATAGAAATTATTTTGCTTAGCAGTTTGATACATGGGAGTATTGTGAAATTCGTATCCCCAAGCTGGATTATAGGAATTATATGGCGGAATACATTCTTGTGGATGAATCAATGTGCAAATCGGGCCATCGCCTTCTAACGCGCACCAAGAACCGGTGGGATTTCCGGCGTCAACAGAATCCCAATTAGGATTTAAGAGAAAATTCTTAAAGTTATTTCCAGTGATAGTTCCAGTGCAGTATGATTTCAAAATACGATACCATTTATAAGACAAAGGGTAAAGATTCTTATAATTTTTATCAACCATTTTTAATTTAGTTGTCCAATAAACGATTTCTGGATAGCGGGCATTGATTTTATCCTCTGGGATAGTATGATAATCAACTGCCAAACTTCTAAATGTAGGAGCTTGACCGATTTTACAATAGTTAATAGAAAATGGCTGCTGGATAAAGATTGGAGTAAAACAAGAAAAATTGCTTTTCAAGGAACCAACTCCATTATACCCCATAGCAAGCCATCCGTCTCCAAGCCCCGTCTTAGAATTTCCAGATAATATTGTTCCTGTCACAACAGCCTCATACGTTGGAATTGGAAGCTCCATACCCAGATTTGAATTGAAATACCCCGGATAAAAAGACGAGTTATTTATATTTGAGATTTGACCAATGAAATTTGATACGCCAGAAACGTCTTGTCCATCACCGTATGCACCCAAAAAGAATGTTCGATTAAGACCTGTATCATTAAAAGAATGGTTTAACCCAAAACCGGCGTATGATTTTCCCCATGCAATGCTATCAATAAATCCAGCAGCCTTGTCAAAACCAAATGCGATTTTATTCGTTGGATAAAGGTCAATAGGATTACCTTTTACATAATTTTCCATATATCGTGAGGAAAGCCTATTCTGTTTCGCGGCTGACAATGCAGAATAAAATCCAGAATCAATATTATTTAACGAAGAAAGCACTGCATATCCATAATTTCTTTCGATAGAAGCCCAATTAAAATTGTCCGCTTCATTTACCAAAATTTTATTCAAACTTTGTTTGAAGACCGTATATGTCTTGTTATTTCCCAAAATTTCGTATGTTGTTCCCGTTGCGTATAATGTTGACGCGCTCCCACTTTCAAAAAGTGGCTGACCACTAATAATCGAATAGATGCCGCTAGGAAAAACAGCACTCAACCCATTGAAAAGATTATTGTAAAGAACAAGGAAATCTGGATTATTAGACAAAGCAGAAAACTCAGAAGTTTGAGAAATTAAACCAGAATTTGACCAAAGAAATAAAGCTTGATTCAAACCATAAAAATCAGCACTTTGTTCTTCTGCTTTGGCAATTTTCAGAAGGTTATTATAAGCAGCAAAACTCCAGTTGATTCCTTTATCAGTATTGAGTTCTGTGTCAGTGGAGCCAGCCGTTGATACATAAGAAACTCCCGTCTCAATTTCAACAGCATCAGGATGATTGACATTATCTCCACTCAAAGGAAAATCAAGAGGCAGACTAACGCAACCATTCATAAATCGAGTTCCGTAAAAACCGAATTTCTTTATGGCAGCATAATAAGGAATATCAAAATAATAAGAAGGACAAGAATAAATTGATGCTCCAAAAGTATGAGGAAGAAAATTAACTGTTTCTGGACATTGACGCCTAGCCCAATAATCATCAGAATTTGAAAGTTCATGTTCAAAAAGTTGACTGCCATGCGCGGGTTGGTTTGAAGTTGCGACAATCCCCATATTCCCGCCCCCATTATCCTGACCATTATCAAAAGGAAATCCATCAGAATTTTCCTTATAAAGAAGATGCCAAATATTCCACCAATTAAAAAAATCAAAATTTGCGGTGGAATTGTCTTGAAGAATATCGGGCGAATTTAGCAAAAAGCTTTCGACAGAAGTTCCGATAGAAACCCCGCCTTCTGCAACTAAACCGGGACAACTAGGAAAAGCGTTAAAAGTAGAATATTGATTTCCAATGGAATAACTTGGAACTGGTTTTCCAGAACTATCGTAGGTAATTTTGTTTAATGTTTGTGAAGAACTACCGCCATTGCCATCACTAATATTCCCTAATCCTGTTGAGGTAAAAGCGTATCTATAAACTGTGCTAATAGCAAAATTATCTAAAGCGGTTGGAATTGGATTAGTGTTGTAATAAGTATTTCCAGCAATCGAACCAGCAGTTCCAGCGATAATATTGTATTGGACTTCGTGCCAATAAAAAGACACGCTTAAATCTTGAGGGCAAGCAATGGCTGGCGAATTTATGAAAGCCGTAGGACTATCGGAGGAAGAATTTATCGCGGGGTCAAGTTGGGTGCAAATTCCGAAAAGGTCATTGAATTCATCATTATTAAGGGTCGAACAATTTCCATTTTCGGATAATGCCTCAAATCCATCTTCGTTCATTTGATATACACTGGCATTTTGTCCGAATGGTGGAGAAAAATAACCATCAGGATGAAAAGCGTTATAGAAATTATAGCCATTATACCAGACATTTTCATCCCTCCCGACGCCATGACATAAACCGTAAATCGGTTGATTTATACGATAATAAAGGTATCCACTTAAATTTGTTGAATTGGCGGTAGCTCCTGAAATAATACCAGTCGGACTTCTTAAAAAGCCAGAATCAATGCTCAAACTACCAGATTGAAAAAACACAGAGATTCCTGTAATTCCTGTTGGACTTTCGCCAATTCCAGTCAAAATATGAGCAATTCCAGTGTCTAAAATGCCATTACCGTTAAAGGAAAGACCGCCTGATGCAATCCATCCCCAATAGCCTCCATCAAAAATATTGCTTTTTATTGAATTGTCGCCTGTAATGTTCATTTTGCCTTTTACCTAGAGTAATTACACTTTTAATAACCTCGCTCTAGTTCCATCTGGCAATAAATCTCCTTTGGATTCATTTTCTTGCTTAAACAAAGGTTGAAGATTGGAATAGTGAAAACACTTACGTTGTTCCAAAGGTTCAATTAAATTAAACGCTCGGCAAGGAGTAATATGGTCAATGACCCAAATTTTTCCATAGTTTTCTTTGGTCATACCACTTTTGAATTTTTTTTCTAAATAATTCCAAAAAAAGTCTAAATCACATCCTAACAAAATCTTGGTTGTTTCGTCTTTCGTTCTGCCCTGCATGGCAGCATGATTTCTCGTTCTTAAAACTTGCAAAATCCTTAAATTAGGGTTCTTTCTTTTTCTATCTAACTGCTGTCTCCAAATTTTTTCACGATTATTAAAGTATTTAATATGGTTGATTGCTTTGTGACAATCCTTACACCAAGAATCCAATCCAGATTTTATTTTTTTATTTTTCGGAAACTGTTCTAGCGGTTTGTCATTTAGACACTTTTTGCACTTTTTAAGGCCACCATTCAGACCATAATTGAATTTTTTCCCCAAATGAAAAGCTTTCGTAACAATGTGTTTTTGTGGTCTATTTAATATTTTAGCACAGAATTCTGCTCCATCTTTTTCGTAGTGTTCATTGATTGCTTCTTCTTCTTCGGGAGTCCATTTTATGTATTTCTTTTTCAATCTGTATATTATTACACAAATTTTGAACTTTTTCCTATAAATTAACTCTAATTTGGTATAATAAACAAACATTATGATTAAACTTGGAAGCAAAGTAACGGATGTGGTGACTGGATTATCGGGAATGATTACTCAACTTCAAATTGAGATGAATCAAAATAAGTATTACTTATTCCAACCACGCGGCCTTAATCCCAAAGACGGTTCGCCAGTAAAAAGATTTTGGTGCGTCGAGACACGCCTACAAGGTGGAGAAATCATTCCAGAACCAGAATTGCCACTTGAAGTTCTTGGAACAGAAGTCGAAGATTCCGCCAGTGGCTTTGCCGGAATCGCTTCTGCACTTTGTTTGCATATAAATGGATGTGTTGATGTTACCGTTCAGCCACAAGGAAAACTCAAAGAAACTGGCGAAGTAGTTGCGGCGCATGATTTTGATACTCGCCGTTTAATTGGCAAAGCAATCAAATCAATGACTTCTCAAGAAAAAGAAGTCAGTCAAAAAAGAAATCCAAGTCCTGAAAATTTTACACGTTACGAACCGAAAATCAACGACTAATATTATGCCAATCCACATTTATCATCCCAACAAAAACAACACTGGTTTTGCCTGCTCCTTCTCCCAATCCGACAAAGACGGGACGATTTTCGCAACTCTAATTAAACAAGCTGGTTGGGATGCAGAAAAATCCGTTGGTTCATTCAAGGATAGTCGTAATGACCCGACAAAGCACGTTAATATCAAATTAGGCCAAGTCGAGGTAGCAGCGATTCTTGATTGTTTAGATAGAAATAGGCCATTTTCAACAGTTCACGATAGCGACAAATCTATCAAGACAATTAAATTTGAACCTTGGATGAATAAATCTAACGATGACGTTAGCAAACCAACTCAAAGGGGTTTCTCTTTCAGTATTTCAATCGCTGACAAGCAAGACTCCACTTCAAAAAATAGTTTATATCTTGGAATCACTTTTCCCGAAGGACGTTTAATTAGGGAATATCTTATCTTCGCACTTCAATCGCAATTCACCAGAGGCGCAGTGTCCTCAGATGCAATTTAATATGGTAAAGAAAAAGGTTCTGATTCATACCGACTTCCCGTTGGCAATGACGGGTTTTGGTAAAAATGCTCGTAATATTTTTGAGTATTTGCACAATACAAATAAATATGAACTTATCAATCTTGCAGTAGGTTCTATGGCTGGAAGTCCAGAATTGAGCAGAACTCCGTGGAAGACCATCGGGACAATTCAACCACAAAAAATTGAAGCTCTCCGCAACCAAAATGACCCAAAAAATTGGGATGGACTTTCAAGAATGGCTGGATATGGAATGTTTGCTATTGACGAAGCTATTGCGGAAATTAAACCTGATGTTTATATTGCGATTCAAGATATTTGTGGAATTGACTATGCTCTACAACGCCCTTGGTTTGATAAAATCGGATGCGCGTTATGGACGACCCTTGATTCTTTGCCAATTCTCGATAAGGCCGTTTTAGCAGCGAAGAAATCAAAGAATTTCTGGAGTTGGGCCGATTTTGCTACAAAGGCTTTGCATACACAGGGTCATAAACACGTCAAAACAGTCAGGGGTTCACTGGATACCAAGAATTTCTTTAAGATTAAAAAATCAAAAAGAGAAATTTTAAGACAAAAATATGGCATCACCCCAGATACCTTTGTAATTGGCTTTGTATTTCGCAATCAATTACGCAAAAGTGTTCCAAATCTTATCAAGGGATTCAAGATGTTCAAGCAGAATAATCCATCATTGAAGACTAAACTTCTTCTACATACCCATTGGAACGAAGGCTGGAATATAAAAAAACTCTGCGAAGAACACGAAATATCCATTTCTGATATTATTACCACTTATGTTTGTCGTAATTGTAGGAAATATCAAATCAAAAATTTCACAAATCACGAAGAAGATTGTCCATACTGCAAAGGCAAGAATAGTCAAGTTACAACATCGCCGGGATTTGGAGTCAATGAATCGCAATTAAATGAAGTTTATAATTTGATGGATGTTTATTGTCATCCATTTACTTCCGGTGGTCAGGAAATTCCGATTCAAGAAGCAAAATTGACGGAGTTAATTACATTGGTGACAAATTATAGTTGCGGAGAAGATTCTTGTGAAGATGGAGCCGGTTCTTTGCCCCTTGATTGGAGCGAATACCGCGAACCAGATACGATGTTTATTAAGGCAAGCACCTATCCAAATTCAATTTGCAAGCAGTTGAATAAAGTCCTCGCAATGAAGCCCGAAACAAGAAAAGAAATGGGAAAGAAGTCCCGTCAATGGGTCATTGATAATTTTTCTATTGAAGTTATTGGGAAATATTTGGAAGACTTTATTGATAAATCACCGAAAGTCGAAGATTATTCTATTTTTGAGCCGGTTAAAGTTAATCCAGACCCGTATTATGCAATGCCAGAAATAACAGATGATTCAGAATGGATTACGCAATTATATCACAAAATCCTTGGAAGAAAAGAGGTGGATAAAGATGATGAAGGACATAAACATTGGATGGCACGAATCAATAAAGAATTGCCTCGTCAACAAATTGAACAATATTTTCGTCAAGTTGCTTTTAAGACAATCGAGGAACAAAAGGCTGGTGGAGTAAAATTTGAAGATTTCTTAAATCAAAATGATAAAGGCAGAGTCCTTGTTGTTATGCCCGAACATGAAAAAGATATTTATTCGATTACCAGCTTATTTGAATCAATCAAAAAGCGTTATCCCGAATACACACTTTATGTGGCAACCCAGCCACAATATCGCAGTATCCTAGACGGAAATCCATTCGTTGACAAATGGATTCAATATAATCAAATTATGGATAATATTTTATGGCTTGAAGGGAAATCAGACCATAAAGGATATTTTAATATTGCATATTTACCCCACGTTAATACTCAGAGAATTTGGACATACACACATAATAGCGAAGATAAAAGCGATTTGAAATTTCAATAATAAATGCACCCTTTAGAAACATACGCAGCAAATTGTGGAGCAAAAATCGGAAAACCGTATATTTATACTTCATTTTTCCCTCTCCCCATTGAGAAGTATATCACCTTTCATTCTGATAGCCAAGGAACAGCAAAAAATTATGATTATCTTCAAGATGTAATCAATATGATTTCGCTTCCATTGCAAGAGGCTGGAATTCGCATAGTTCAAATTGGTGGACAAAAAGATAGAAATTTCTCTAATTGTATTAACGCAAAAGGGGCGGCAAACCTTAATCAAGTTGCTTACATAATTCAAAACTCAATACTACATTTTGGTTCCGATGGTTTTCCAACTCACTTGGCTGGCGGATTTGACATTCCATTCGTAAGCATTTTCACGAATAATTTTATTGGATGCGACAGACCTTACTTTGGGTCGCCAGAAAAACAGATTTTTATTTCGTCTTACGATAGAACCGAACAGAAAAAACCATCATTCTCTAATGACGAAAATCCCAAGACAATCAATATGATTAAGCCAGAGGAAATAGCCTCTGCGATTTTGAAATTATTAAATATTGATTATAAAATTCCATTTGATTCACTTTTCTTTGGCAAAAAATATTCTAGTTTTATGATTCAGGAATGTATTCCAGACCATCGAAATTTGATTTTTAATCCTGAATTATTGGTAGAAATTCGAGCGGATAAGCCAGATATGAAAGAAGAAGATTTATTTCATCTTTTAGCTCAATATAGAAAATCCATTATCGTCGTAGATAAACCAATAAATTTGAATATAATCCATCAATTCAAACAAAATATTCAAATGCTCGCTTTCAAAATAACAGAGAACGACCATAAGGATTTCTTATCTGAATTGGAATCCACTGGCGTAAAACTTATTTTGATTTCGTCACTTTCTCAAGAAAGAATTAACGAACTTAAAATCAAATATTATGAATACGGTATAATCAATCGAATTGAAGAATCCCCTAAAGACATGGTAGAAACTTTGAGAAAAGATACTTCTAATTTATATTATCGTTCTTCTAAATTAACCGCTTCTAAGAATAAAATGTATTCAAGTCAAGCTGCTGTCGAAAAAGACACTCCGCTTCAAAATCTCGAAGAATATCAAAAAGTCATTGATTCTCCTAGTTTTTGGGAAGAAATCGAGTTTTATACCATTGTCAAAAAGAAATAAAAGTCCTTGACTTTTTCTGAAGAATGGTTTAATATTAAAACATGAGCGATACTACTGAAAAAGCTTTTGAGGTAATTGATACTTCAATTCCGCCAAAACTAATCACCCGCAACTCACACGGTTTAATCAATAATGGCAATGTTAAATACGCCTATACACCAGAAGGTTTAATTGATTGGAGAACGATGATTAACCCAAAACATCTTGCCATCAATAAATTTAACTTTGAAAAGAAGGGCAGACCGATTCCAGAATCCGTTTCCGGCCTCGATGACAGAGATTTGCTAATTCTTTTGCCGGGAATTAAAGAGCTTGCTCAAATAAGAGGCTATGAATCAGTAACGTATTCAATCGTATCTCCAACATCAAACTATGTTATCGTTTCCTGCAAAATTTCTTGGATTCCTAATTTTGAAACAGAAGGACGCGAAGTAAGTTTTAGTGCCATTGGTGATGCAAGTCCAGACAATACAAATAACTTCGGAAAAAATTATCTTGGGCCGATTGCTGAAAATCGCGCCTTCGTCCGTTCGGTTCGTAATTTCTTGAAAATCAACATCGTTTCTCAAGAAGAAATAAATCAAAATCCTCTCGGTTCAAATTCAAATACTGTTGACCCAAATACTGAATCTATGATTTCTGCGATGGCGAAATATGGAGTCACATTTGAAAAAATCAAAACAATTCTTATCAAAGAAAATTATCCTAATGCCGACAAACTAAAAAGTGTCTCTGATATTGATTCAGAAAAGCAATTTGAACTGGTTGGACGAATGAACAAGAAAGCAAAAGAAAAAACCAAGACAGATACGGTTTAACATTTTGTAATATAAGTTGGAGTATAGTTGACGGTTCCAGCCGCCCTTGATTGCGGAGTAGTAAATGAGTTTGGAGAAGTTACCACCAAAGGCATACAGTTTGTATTTGCAATTCGAGCTTTGCCCCCCAAATTCATATCCTCATATTTTACAAAGTTAAATTGTAATGAGGTCTGATTATGATAAGCATATCCACCATTATCGCTGTAATAAAATCCAAAATTAGAAGTCCCATTGAATAAACTAACCAAATTTGATGCCAAATCTGGAAATAATGTCAAAGAAAATGCCTCATATTGAATCTTATTAAGGGTAATCGCATAATAAGTATTGAATATTGACGTTGGAGAAATAGTCTTTACCTCCAATGCGTTCACACCGTTATTATCAACAATATAGGAATTGCTATTTAATCCCTGATTATGCCAGCCCCGATAATAACCAATCGCGGAACTGTTCGGATTCCAAGCATTGCATTGAGAATAAAAGAATGGGTCACTATTTAAGAGGTAAAAATAACCTTCGTCTTTTATTAACTTGATTTTGATTTTTTCTCCTAATTGGTATGGATAATTGATTTCGGGAATCGCATTTACAGAATAATTCGTCGAACCCCCTACATTGGTATTTAGATTGAAGTCAACTCTCTGTTGAAGGGCTGGATTATTAAGAAATCCCCCTTGATAATTTATCCATAATGGTTCTGGTCTTTTGACAACGACAATCATATTTTTATATTTGTCGCTAGTTAGGGTTCGATTTGAAGATTCCAATTTGCAAATTACATATCTACTTAGAATATCTGCATGATAATCTTCTGCAAGTCCGGGGTCGCCATAATTAGCAATAACCGTAGCATCGAATACTGCATCCTTTGATTGAAGATTCTTGTCCGTTGTCTGGATATATGTCAATGTAGGTGTCGCCATAATTAAAATGAAATAATATTACTTACTATGCCGCCATTGTAAATATCCTGAAATTGAATATCGGATGGGTCATTATTCAAAATATACGTCAAATCTGAAAGAGGCACTAGAGAAATTGTTGGCGAAGAAAATGGCAGCAATGCCCCAGTATTCAAATCGAATGTTCTAGTTTGGTAAATAATTTGTTGTTGTGTAATCGTTGTTGAACCTGCCAAAAAACTCATAATCAACAAGCCCGAAACTGCCGCCGTATTGTCAAGATTTGAACAACCAATCTGAATTCCGATATTTCCGTTTCCATATAAATTCAACGAACCAGAATAGTATCCAGTGTAATCGTTCAAATTTGTAAAACCTGTTCCGATATTATAAGCAATTTTCCAAAATTGGTCAAAAGTGTATGTTCCCGAACTCTTGTAAAGAAAATTTCCACTTGCATTTCCAGTAAAAGAATCTCCCGAAATCCTTTGAAAAGAGATATTTGGTGGAAAACTGTTGGAATAACCAAATCCGATATTTGTTACCTCAAATCCAGTAACAGCGTATCCTGTCCCATCAAAACTCGTCAATACTAACCCCGCAAGCCCTGCGGCCTGAGCATATACAGCCCCATAGCCGCTTGCGAACCTGAATTGTGGAGTTTCATACCCTGATAAATCAGGAACGCTATAACAGCCCCCTCCTGTGCTTAAAATGAAGGTTGGAGAGGATTGATAGCCAAGACCGCTAGAAATCCCTGAATAACCGCTTGCAATCATAAAATTAGCAATCCCAGTATTGTAAATTCCACTCAAACGGACTGGCTTTAGATAAAGACGGCCATTTGCATCAGAGACGGGAGTTCCACCTGTAAAAGTTACAGACAAAGCACCCGTGCATCCAGAACTAAACAAGAAACTTTGTAATGTATTTTGCAAACCAGTAACAAAATAATACTGCGAAAGCTGAACCGTCGGCGGGGAAGAATATCTACCGCCAGTAACTAAATTAAAACCAGTAATATATTGGGCCTGATAACCGCTCCCATTCAAAGGCGAAAGAGATTGGAATTTTATATTCAAAGTAGAATTATTTGGAATACCATTATAAGTAAAATTACTATAATTAAATCCAAGATTGTATGTCAAAGGATTATCTCTATAAATGAAATGATTTCCGCTCCATTCTCCGTCAAATAAGGAAGTCTGTGCATAAATATTTCCACTGGAGGGAGCAAATAATACGACTGATTGATTTATGACGCCGCTACGATAAGAAGTAAAATTTCCTCCAATGTTTCCAAATGTGGTTGGTAGAGAAATATAGAAATTATCTTGATATTCAAATAGTGATGGGTCTATATCAGGAAATAATAAATAATTATTCCCAGTAAGGATAGAGATGCCAGTATAATTATTACCAAGCAGATTTTGACGCGAATTAAAAAAGAAAAGATTAGGTGTTAAAATAGGAAATGGAATATCGGAGACAATCGTTCCAGTTAAGTTTCCATAACATTGATAATTTGGGGAAAATCCAACAGAATAATTTATCTGACTAGAACTCAAAGAAAGATTACCTATTACAGTTGAAGAATTAGCCTGAACAGTAACCTTCTTCAATTTAGAAAAGGACACATTTTGTTGCCCTAAGATTCCATTCACCAAATAACTCAAAACCCCACTTTGATAATATCCAGAAATTGTATTTGATTCAATAGTATTGTATGTGCAAATGGGCGCATTAGAAGAAATTAAACCACCCGAAAAATAAAAAGAGAATGCGCCGCTCCCAGTGTCCAAAAACTTAAAATTGATGACACCCGTATCTGAAACCTTAACCCCCGTCAAACAAAAACCAAACTGACTGACTTGAGGCAAAAGAACCGAACTTGTTCCTGTGAACTGCATTTTTAATTGTATGTTCCTTTGATTCTTGCTCCAATCTTGTTCAAAAGCGATTCTGGCTTTGGAAGAATCTTTGGCCTGTCTGCAAAAATCAAATCCGTCTTTACTCCATTATCAGATACACTTAACGTGAGTGACTGTAATCCAGATGCAGGAGTTAAATAATTGACAAACGCACCAAATTGTCTTGGAGGCCCAGCTAAAGTAAGATTGACTTCTTTCATTGGCGCAGTCAAATTGTAATTATTCAAATTTTTGATATAGTTATAATAATCTTGAGGCGTCTTAATGATGCTATTTCCAGAACCATCCAGAACAGTAATAAATGATTTGACTTCATTGGTTAATGGGTCGAGAATTGGGTCAAGTAAATTATCAACTGGATTGCTTACAAACTTAAATGATGAAGTGTTGTTACCTGTTTGATTTACTGGCGTCCCAAAAACCTGAGTGAATGATGGAATTCGGTATTCAGTAGTAATCTGAGATTCATAAATACCAGAATAGTTGGCGATGCTATTTGGAAAAGATTGGATTGGATAGATAATCGAGGCGTTGACAGTTACATTATCCAAAATAAGGCTACCTAAGTTCAAGTCAGCATAATAATAATCTCCATTTTCATCGAAAGTCGGATAAATATTTCGATTAGGATTTTTAGTAATAGCAACATCGAGAGTCCTAGAATTCTTTCCAAATAAAACGCCAGTATTAAATCCTTCCAACAGATAATTATTTTTATCTTCAAGGATAACGCAACCAGTTTGTTGACTTGTTAATGATGGAGTGAATATTTGACTAAAACCTGATGCACCAGAAAGAACATTGCGACACATTTCATCCAAAAGGGAAATAGAACAAATGCTTGGTGTTTCTGTTGTATTTTTTCTTAAATCGGCCTCATAAAGTTTTTGCTTATAAGACCTCAAGACCACAGGATTATTTGCATTGACAGGTTGAGGAGAAAAAGTCAACTGAATATTCGGATGGTTTAATGTATCAGGAATGATTATAATATTGAGTTTTTTGCACTCTTTTTTGTTAATCAATCGGGTATTTGTATATGTTGTCCAAATTTCATCAACAACACCAGAAAAGTTAAATTGGTCGCTCTGGATTATTTCAGAAATTGTCGAAAGGTCGGGATTAACGATGGGTTTGAAATATTCTAATCTCCAATCTTGTAAAGTTCTATCAGTCTCAGTAAGAATTTGAGAGATTCCTTGGTCTAATGTATATTGTTCGGCACATGGGTCACTTAAATTAAAAGCAAGGCTAGTCTGAAATGCTTCTTGAATTGTTCCCCAATCATTATCTAAAGTTGAAACCCATAATCCAGTTGGCAATCTTCCCGCATAATCTGAAAATCCCGGTGGAACAAATGGATTATATTTATTACTTCCGCTATAATAGATACCTGTCGAACCAGTAGTAACAACATAACCGGAATAAAGCATCACATCCAAGTAGGGAGCGTATTTTACATCCTGATAACGATTGGTTTCTGGCGTAAAGCTATTTTCTATCCTTGAATAAACTAATCCGCTCGCGCCATAAAAACCCGCAGTCGGAGAAATATCATCCAACTGATTGATTGGAGCAAATGGTTGACCAGTAAGAGGCCCCTGAGTCACTATACCATATTTATACATGGCTCTCGCGGCATTTTTCTCCCAAGTCGTAATATCACTTTTCAAATCTTCATAAGAGTATCCAAGGAATACTCGAAAGTATCTTTGGTCAGTATTGATATTAGCAATTCCATCTTTTTCAGCATTTTTGAAATTGTCATAAATGATATTGGTTTTCAGTTCTGAATTCGTAATTTCCATGATTGGAAATAGCCCAAGTGCGGCAAAATTCGCACGACAATAGGCGTTATTCAAAGGCCAAAAAGTATTTCCATTTCCAGCCTGTTCTGGCGTCCAGTTAATTTGAGGAAATAACGCGCCGCCAATATCCCAAGCATTAAATAGGCAGCGTTGAGCAACAAAAAGTTCTCTCAAAGTATCATCATAATTTGATAGAGCAATAGCGGCGTCAAGGTCATTATAACTTCTTCCATCTAGTCTTGCGAAGTTTGCAAAATAACCATCTGTATAAAGGCTATTTCCAACCGCATCGAATCCAGAATCAAACCAAGGGATTTCATATCCGCTTCTTGTGAAATTGGTTCCATAAAGATTATTGTCAGAAACTAATTCACTATTGATTTGATTAAGAGCAGTTGGATGCAAAGGACTAATACCGACAAATTTCTTAACACTTTTAGTTATTTGTTTTTCTGTAATCGGATAACTATTATCACAAACGACGGCTTGTATAAAAGTATTTTCTAATGAAGTTCTTGAATTGAAGTTTAGGATGGCTGAGTTTCCTCCGCTAGTAATCGAACCAGATGAGTTTATCTCAAAATATTGTCCAATAGAACTTGTTGGGTCAGCGATGCTGGTTAATGCGGAAATATCAATCGGATTTTGAAGATTGATTCCGATAAATGTTCTCCCACTCGTATAAAATGTATATGCCAAGTCAGAACACCAGTTTTGAAGCACCTCTCTCAAGCTACCATTATAATTATTACGATAAACATAATCAGAATCCCCAGTCCCAGAAGGGAAACTTCCTGAAAAGCCTATTCCATTTAGACGTAGAGCAGAAATCAATTCAATAAAACTATAATTGATATTTGGGGCAGAATTGCATCTTTCTTCCGTGGCTGATTCCGTCCCAATAATTAAATATCCACCATTTAAGTCAAATTGATTACGCACAATTCCTGATAATGCTGGATTCAAGATATTGTGCTGCCATACATTAAAAACATTCCCAGAAGTGTAATAAGTATTTGAAAATAAATCAACAGTATTTCCATTATTACCAACATAGCATCCGAAATTTATATCGCGCGAAGCAAATCCAGTGCCAGTAATTGCCGCACCAGTATATTCACAATCTTGACAACGAATAGGTAGTTGTAATTGAGAACTTACAGTGTGAGGCATTAAGTATCCCTGTTTCTTAAATAAACCAATATAGATTTTGTCAAGGATAATCGAATAATCTTTGAAAGTGACATTCAGAATTTTTTGTCCATTTTCAATCGAAAAGTTATAGGAATAAAGGAGGAAATTCTGGAGTTGGAATCCTTCAATATTCATGTCATACCAAGTTTCGTTTGAAAAACCACCAATTCCAGCATCACAATGCAAATCAGATTGAGTAATATCAAACTTAGCCGCTGTTTGAGAAAATGTAGAAGTCTCAAGAATTATATTAAGAGTGACTTCGGTTGGCTTTTCGTTAAATCCTAACGTAGTTGATACATTATAAATCCATCCTCCGAAGGCATAAGAATTCGGCCAATTCTGGGAAACAAAACGATTATTTCCGCCTCGTGGCATAACACTTACTCCTTGTAAAACCTGTATCATATATTATTTTACTGAAAAAAGCCAATAGTATCAATAGAACTGTCATATAAAACAAATGGAAATCCGGGATTCACGAAATTTCCAGTGCAAGTGCGACATCTTGGATACTTGAAATAATCTAAACCATTGAATTGTCTTTGTCCATTCACCCACACCTGTTCAGAAAATCCCGAAATCCCACTAATATAAAATTGATTCCCTGAAATCATCGTAAAATTCCTTAGTAATCCGCTATACTGAGGAATAAACTTTATTTCCAAAAGATGTCCAGACGGGTCATTAAAATCTTGAAAATCATTTCCAGAAACGGTCAATGTTAATCCTGATACAGAAAAATTTAATCCACTTGCCATCTTTTGTCCGTTAAGATAAATGTCAGAACTAAATCCAGAAAGTGACATCCCACTGACGCCCGTAATATTAACGAATCCACCGCCAGTCGTTCCAGTCTGAATAAATCCAGTCGCGTATGGCCCAGTATAAGTTGCTGGATAAATGTCATATTGAAGCAAATCAAGAGAATCAAAGCCAAGAATCAAATTATTAAATGCTACTGAATAATCAATCCCGCTTGTTTCGGCTAAGCCATTGCCATAAAGTTGAACCACATCAGTCGAGGAAGGATAATTCAGATTTGATAACTGAAATCCAATTTTCGTATTAAATACTGGATAAGTATAAATTTCGACAATATCGCCAGAAGAAAGTCCCTGAGTAAAATAAAAATCAAATAAAAATCCGCTCATCGGTTGAGAAGTATCGAAAGCAAAAGATAGACCACTGATAAAACCAGTTTGAGTCCCACTTTGAGAAAGGGGAATGAGTGCCTGACCTATTGTTATCGCGCCTGAAATCCCCAAATCAAAATACACATAACCAGTTCCACCAGTTAATTTTGGATATGAAGTCAGGACTTGAGTGGTCGAAAGTAATCCAGATGAAGTAATTCCTGTCCAATAGGAACCAGTAATCTGAGTTGTGATATAATTATAGGAACTTGCACCAGTTGTATATCCAGTGGCGAAAGCGCAAGCAATACATCCTCCAACCGAAGTTGAACCTAATGCTCCGCTAAATAAATATATTTCATTTAATTTACCAGAATATCCAGTAAAAGTTGAAGAATATGTTAATGCCCCACCAAAAGTTAAATCAGTTAAACTAATAATAGGATTTCCTTCGTCATAATTTTTACTATAAAGAACATTATCAGCCATGCTGAACAAACCAAAATTAACAAATCTCGAACCAACCACACTGAAATAAGCAAAATCACCAACGCCAATTTCTTTTGGAATCGTATAAGAATAATCTGGAGTTTTTATGAATAATCTGTTTGAAGGCGTTATGCCTAAATTAGCACCAGAAGAAAGGCTAGTAGAAGCAAGCAACTGGTTATTACTGCCAGAATAGTTACAGCCACTATAATTCAAATAGATAATAACAGAAAAATCCGTAGAGAAAAGGTCAGAAACTTGATAAAAACCATTTCCTGTTAATTTGCCGCTTGGTTGATTTCCAGAGCCGTTGAAAATCATTGGAACAGCATCGTTGTATGGAATACCACTGATATAATGGAATCCAGTTGAATAAATTTGATTATATGCTACTAGATTGTCTCCACTTGCAAAAGAATATAATCCAAGAATAGATACTCCGGTATTTATTCCAGTTGCTCCCAGACATTGTAAAAATGGCGCGATATTCATTTGCCTTATCCCACAGATAATTACACTTAATAACCAAAATTGTAACCCGCCGGTCTAACAGGAATTGAAGCCGTATTTGTTCCTATCGCTTGTAAGGATAAAAGACCCGTGCTAATTCCATTGTCTTTCCCAAGATATGTTATTGAGCGGCTAACGTCATAAATCCCGGTCATCACTTCATCCCCAATTAAAAATGCGGTCATTGTATTTTGCGTTCCAGAAAGAACATAAATGTTTGCTAAAGAATTTAAGTATCCGCTTACTAATGACAAATCCGCCGCAGGGTTAGTTCCTTTTCCATCAAGAGAGAATTTTTGCTTTGCCATTGATTGAGTTTGCAAATCTTGAATAACGAAAGAACCCTCGATATTGACCGAAGGCAATAATTCATAAATCCATTTACTAGGAGTCGAATCAATAGAATATTTTAGATTATCAAATCCAGTTGGTTCATAACCATTCTCCATAACTAGAGAAATCCTAAGTGTCGCCAATTTAGTATTTTCTATAACCTGAACTTCACAATTTGGAGAGAAAATAATGCTAGTATTATGATTGCCAGAAAAGACAGGCGAACTGGTAATCAATCCAGTAAGATAAGCTCGCCAATCACTTCCGCTATTTGCCTGTTTGAAAGCCGTTAATTGATTTGACCTATAATCTAATGGGCCAAAACATCTAAATTCTCCTTCTACTTTCCAATCTTCGGTATTAACTAAAGAATCTTTATCACAATTTACAACATAATCAAAAAATCCAGATGGATTTGCACCAGACATATATCCCACTTTGATTTCAACTGTGGCTGCACCGGAATCTACATTAGCTGAATAAGTATTTTTTACCCAATTAGAAATAAAGAATCCATATTCATTTTGAATATCGGCCAATAGTCCATAACTTAAATTATTTGTAATAATAGAGTTTAGATTATTATTAACGGGAGAACCCTGAATCTTTGTCGTGTGTTCTATGGTTCTAAATTCAGCGTCAAGACTTTCAGAAATTTCTATGGAAGTAATTTTAACATAAGGGGCCGATATTCCGGTATTATATTTATACACCTCATTGACAGAATAAATCGCATCAGCACGATTGATATTCTCAGAGATGCTTAATAATATTCCACTGCCACTAGGGACGAGGTATGGCGCGCAATTTGAAAATGGGTCTTGTCCCGTGAACTGTCTAACGAAACTAATTGTATTTTGAAAAGCTCCACTAATATTTCTAGCTGCCCTAGCACTTATTTTATGATTGACATTTACAGAACCATCATCATTTTGATTAAATGAATATTCATTGGATGGGTCAACAATACCACTAGGCACATCAAAAGATTTCAATTTTACAGAATATTTGACAAAAGAGCCTTGAAAATATGGGTTTGTATCTAAATTGATTGATTCGACAGTAACGCCCGTCCATTGATAAAGTATATTGCTTTGGTCGTCGGTAACAGTAAGACCCTTGAATTGATTTGCAAAAACTCCAGTTAGGTAAGAAATCGCCGCACCAGTGGTGGTGATTCCAGTATAAAAACCATCTAAAGCAATATCCGTATTATATCCATAGATATATCCGAAATTGACCGGCTGACGCGAATAGTTCACTAACGGTGTTGGATTCAACGTCGTTGTATCGTATGTTACGAATATTCCTGTTGTCATAACTTTTATGGGAAATTAGAAGGCAATCTCTTTTTTAGAGTATAGGTATAATCTAATTCCAAATTCAAATTTCCGCCAGAATCAAAAGTATATTTTGAATCAGAAATAAACCAATTAAACGCTAATGTTGGATAATTAAACTGTTTCAAAAATACTTGTCCCCCAAATAAATACAGCGCAATTAAATATTGAGCCAAAGTTTTGCCATTTATTGTCGAAAAACTACCTATTCCATCTGGGAAGAATTGATTGCTTTGCTTTCCAATTTGAGATTTAATCGAAATAGAAATTGTTCCTCTTTCAGATTGATAACCATAACTTAAAACAGATGTTTTTGTCGGACGGTTGATAACTTTATATTCGCTAATAATATCCACTGGTCTTTGGTCATTAACAGAATAATCTAAAATATTAAAAGTTAAACCATTAACAATATTAAAATATGAAGGATTATTGCTATAATCAAATTTCGCGGATGCTTTTGTTTTGATATTCGGCCAAGTAAAATTGGTTTTAATCAAATTCATATTTGGATATACAGAAACAATATTACTAAAATTCGTATTATAATAGTTGCTCACAGTAGATGGACTCAAGCCGGTAGTATTATTCATTAAAGTAGAAAAATATCCAGAATCATTGATTATCTTATTAACAGTATAATCAAAAGAATGAGAAATATCCACCATATTATAAGTGTTTATTTTGACTTCTATATTTTGCGAAGTAACTGTCCCATCACCTGAAAATGTCGGATTATTGGTATAAGTGACTTCATAACTGGCGGAAAGACTATTTGCATCAAGAATCCTAACTGTCTTGATGGGCGTATTTATCAATGGAAGAAGGGAGCCAGTTATAACAGAGTATTGATTATCTTGCAAAATAATACCAGTATTATAAAATTTTGAATAAATTCCTGAACAACGCGGATATGCTGCGCCAAGATAACTTTCAAGTATTGATTCAGCTAAAGCAAAGTTGATTTTACCCTGCGTCGAAGCCTTTTCAGAAACATCAATAGTTCCATCATTAGCCATATTGATAGAATTGCTTAAATCATAGATAATTCCTGTGCCATCGAAGGGGAGTTCTTCTCTTTTTCGTCCAAATGAATAGACATTTTTAATTAAGTCGTAGGATTCTGTAAAATAGTTTCTAAAAATACCAGAATTTCCAACTCCACTAATCTGACCACTTAAAACCGATAAACCGAAAGTAGTATTTGAGTCATTTCCAAATATTCCACTAACAATACTTTGCGCGTAAGACTTTCTACCCGCCGCCGAATTATCTCCTGACCATCCAGTTTGCAGACCGAAAGAAATAGAGTGATTGAATTCTCTTTGACCATTTGAATTGATTGCAAAATCGAAACCTTCTCTGAAATCAAGTAAATATTGTCCATAGTTAGTCCAGAAAGTAGTATTAAGTCCAGAATAATATGCCGAACTTAATTCTGGAAATCCAGAAGAAATATTTGTTAGGGGACTTTTTATTTCGACGGTGATATTAAATCTTGATGCTCGGATACTATCACTCGGAAATTGAAAAGTATTTTGGGTATTAAAAACTATAACATGAACATCACCGGAATAAACTTGACTGAATTGATTTTTTATTTGAGTTTGAATGGTATTTGCGTCACCAGTAAAATCAACAGAATAAATCTCATAATTGAAAGTCTGAACGTCGCGTATTGCGAAAGCATTTGATAAAAATTCCCTTCGCAACGCGTATCCAAGCGTCCCTGTTATTAAACCACTAATTTGCATACTCTATTTTACTGAGAAATGGCCTGATTAACTGATGCAGGTTTTGGAGTCCCCTTGAGTGCATTAACTTGGGTTTCCATAAAAGCTAACTTTGTTAGAATAGTTTGCAACAAAGTTCCATCATTTCCTTCAAGTTTCACTATAACCGTAGCTGGCTCGGCAAAAATTTTAACATCTTGAACTGGCGATTTTTGACTTGGAGCTTGCGCTGGTGCTTGTGTCGTAGCAACTTGTTGATTAGGAAAAAATTTCTTATTAGTAACATCATAGGCATAATTTTCAGCCCTTCCATTCAAAGAATCGAGATACTGTTTTCCTTGGGTAGTTCTCGTAAGGTTTTCCATTATCCTTTCCCTTTCAGCTTCGTGTTTTTGAGTATATGCCCTAATTTCTGCATCTTTGTTTGCATCTCCAGTATTTCCAATTTTAGAATAGCTTTTGTTACTATTAAATCCATAAAGGACTCCTCCTTTTTCAAAAGTTCCCACTGGGGCAACGGAATTTTTAAGAAAAAGATTCTTGTTTGAGGTGAAAAAATCTGTTGCTTGTTTCTGTATAACACCGCCCTTAGTTCTAAAGGCGCTACTTCCAGTTGCCCTTTCATAAGTCTCCATGAAAGCTTTGTCTGCATCAGTAGCATCTATTCCCTTCTTTACAGCAGTCATATATTGACTACCATACTTATTCATAAATCTACTTTGTATATCAAGGGATACACTTCTTCCTTGCTCATTCCCAATCTGGTTTCGATAACCCATGTATTTATTTGTCCCGGCTTGAACTGCATTGACTCCAATCGAACCAGCAAGACCGACTGGCCCAGCAAAAGAAAGAGCGGTTGTTCCAAGACCAACCACACCGCCAGAATAATCACCACGCCTAAAACTATCATAGGAATTATAGGCTCCTAGTCCGGCACCCAAAACCCCTCCGACTCTCATAAATTTTCCAAATGCACCAGCATTTTTCCAACCACCAAAAGGATTTGCCATCATACTCAAATCCCTTATACCACCACCCATCTTAAAAGCGGTGCTTTGAAGCGCACCAGCAGATTGTCCCGCCATTTCCGCACCGATAAAATTACCGCCTCTAAGACCCCTAGTTAGAGCCTTGCTAGTATCACCTGCTTCGCTGGTAATCCCACTAATAGGGGCTAAAATTCTACCGGTTCGACTCCCCAAATTAAAAGCCATTTTTTGAAATGAACCCGCTGATTGTCCAGACATTCCTTTTCCAATAAATGATTCTTCGTTCATGCCTCTCGAAAATGCCCCAGTAGTGCTTGCAAAAAATCCCGCTTTTCCACCACCACCAAAGAGTTTTGGAGAAATCGTTGAAGCTAATCCTCCTAATCCACCGGCTGAACCACCACCAGACGCCCCGCCTCTTTTGAAAGCGGCAGCGATAAAAGCCAACTGAATAATAGCATTAAGGGCTGGCAAACCATATTGTTTCAAATTATCCATCCAAGGGCTTGCTGGCGGCGGTGTTGGCGAATTTACATTGTTGCTATTAGTATTACCATATCTATTACCCTCAATAGTCCTAGAAGCACTAACATCTTGAAGCTCTTGTTTGAATTTTTCTAAACTACCACCAATATTTTCAAGACTCTTTGCAAAATTAGTTAAATCTTGTTGAGCCAGAGTAGTAGCCGTAGTTAATCCAGATACATCAATTCCTTTCGTTGCCGCCGCTCCAAATCCAGCACCTCCTAGTCCTATTGCCGGAGTATTAACGCCTTTATAATTTCCAAATGTTCTTGCAAATGACCTTTCATCACTATTAGCGAAATTTTGTAACATTGAACCACGAAAAATATAATTAAAAGCCGCACTTGAACCAGATTGAGCAGTATTATAAAGTCCCCTAATCTGAGGATTATTGTAATCTCTTTGGTCAGAAGGAATATAATTAAGCAAGTCTCTTGCCGCTTCTCCCCTTCTGATTGTGCTTCGACTATGCCCATAGATATATTCATCCCTACGAAGTTCACGTCTCGCCCTTCTAGCACCACCTCTTGCTAATTCATCAATACCCTTAATACCTTGAGCAAGTTCTTGGAATCTAGCTTCTTTAATTGCCGCAATTTGTTCGAGATTAAGTTGGGCAATATCATTCAATCCCTTTTCGGTGATTTGTTTCGTTTCAAACAAAATACTCGCTATATTCTCCTGTTGTCCATTTGCCGCAGTATTTAATTTATTAGCGATAGTATCGTATAGGTTACTGCTAATTCCATTTCCTCCACCAATTACATCATTCTTTTTTCCTAAGAATTTTTCGGCAAATGTCATAGGATTTTTAGCCGCTTCAATTAAAGCAGATGGATTATTTGCAAACATCGTTTGTCGGGTATCAAGATATTTTCTTGCGTTGATTTTATCTATTGGCAAAGACAGAACTGCATTTGTTTTCGCATCTGTCGCATCTAATCCAGCAAGTAATCCTTCGCTAATAGTTTTACCAAAAGTGGAACTAAGTTCTCTTGCTCCTTTATTTGTATTTACAGCTAAATCACGAGTCATTTGGTCTTTAATTTCTTGAGATTTGGTTTGACTACGACGGATAATCATGGGTATTTCGGAAGTCGTTAATCCAGCAAGTTGATTAGTTTGACCCTGCTTAAATGTTTCAAAAGTATCTGCACGGTATTTTGATTCAATAATTCCGGCCCCGCTAGTTAAGGCGAAGTTAGAAAGGATATTTCCCCTTTGGAGAATATTTTGAAGTTCCTGATTATACTTCAAACGAATAGAGGTTTCTTTTGCAGTTAATTCGTTAAGAGATTGGATATGCTTCTTCCAATCATCAGGAGATACACCAGCAGGAATCTTAAATTTACTAATCTCATAGCCAAATTGTTCCATGATTTGTGAGATAGAATTTTTTCCAAGTCCTTCTAAGATAGGACTTTTAGATGCTTCTCTAGTAATCGAAGATACATCTTCATTCGTTAAAGCAAAATTCTTCATTCGTTCAGCAAAACCCTTTGGAAGTCTGTCAGAATTCATCGCACCCTGTTCCATTTGAACCGCTGTTGCAGAAAGAAGACTCTGTTTCTCTAACAAATCGGTTGGATTAGTAGCAGCGAAAATTCCCCCTCGACGATTTTCTCCATAACCTATTCCAAAAACAGAGCTTTGGGCAATAAGTTGAGCCAACTGCATCTTAATACCGGCCTCCCCCTTTGCTTGTGATTGAGCATCAATAGCTTGACTAATAATTTGTCGTTTTTCATCAGCAGTTCCGGCACCAGCAAGTTTTTGAACTATTCCTGCGCCATAAGGCTGAATTGATGCAAGTTCCATTAAAGATTTAGCATATTTAGTTTGTAAAGACTGATACTCGTCAAGAGTAACTGTTGCATCAGTTGTAGCCGTTCTTAGTCTTTCAAAAGTTTCAAGAACTGAATTTCCCGCACTCGCCATTTTTTCAGCTTTAGTGCTTGCTAAATCGAAAGCTCTTTCTTGTTTTCCAAATCCAGACACCATGATTGAGAGAGAATCAGAGAAAGACTTAATACCGGCAGTTGAAGCAAGCATAACACCCAACTTATTAGGGAAAGTTGAAAGAAGTTGTCCGGCTTCAGTAACGCCAGCCGAAAATGATTCAAGTCCTTTTGATAAATCAAGTTTTCCAAAATTTTTCGCAAAACTAGCACCAGTTTCAAGTGCCAAAGGCGCACCGACCATACCAAATGTTGCATAAGTGCTTAATTTAGCCTGAGTCTTTTGAACATTTTGACGGTATGTGTCATACGCAGTATTTTGATTACCTTGAGCTAATGGTGAACCAGTAAATCCACGATTTTGCTGTCTGAAATCCAACATAAAATCGCGTAGATTTTGAGCTACGCTAATTCCACCAGAAGCGGTTTTATTATCATAAACATTTCCATTATATTTAACAATACCACCGGCGCGAATTTGACTTGTCAACGCTGTATATTGTTCATTCATTTTCCTTACCAATTCAAGTTGTTTATTATAATGATAAGAAAGAGGACTTAAAACACCATTGATATTATTAAAAGTTCCTTGCAAAGCTCCTAGAGCAAGAGAGTCTGCTATACCGAAGTTTGGAACAAACCTATTAGAGCTAATTGAAGAACCCATATTTTTCAAATCAGTTTGTCCGAGAAATAAATGCTGACGAAAAGCATCATCTGGACTCTTTTGATAAGCTTTATCATAAACCAATGCTCCCAAAGGATTTTGTGGTGAAGCAATTATAGATGAAAAACCAACGGTTGCCGTGGGAGACTTTTCTCTAACTAGAGCCTTTTTAATAGCTTCTTGTTCTGAAAGCCAATCTAATCCGCTTAATGCCTTATCCCCAACTCGAATATTTGGTAATCCAAAGTTAGGAACGAAATTTGAACCGGCTACATGACCCGCATGGACACTTCCCCCAACTAAAGGAGTGGCTCGGCCAACCATGTTTGTCATTTGCCCTTGAGCGATACTAGCATTTTTCATTGTTTGGAGATAGACTCCAACCAAAGTGTTCAAACTGAGTTGACCTCTAGCCCATTGATTTACTAAACCAACATTTTGTTGTAAGAAACCTGTAATACTTTGCTGAACAGCAGCCTGTTGCTTCATGGGTTCATTGAGTCCCATGAATTCCCTTGATGATTGATATGCGAAAGAACCAAGTCCTTTTGCAATTTTCGTTACAAGAGCCATTGCGATTTGAATTCCCGGCCCAGAGACAATATCTCCCAAACCTTTGGCAACCCCCTGAGCCAAACTATGACCAATTTTATCTCCAAATCCAGATTTTTCGGAAACATCATCAAGACCATTTCCGATTGCTTCGATTTGTTTGTTGAATGAATCCAATCCACTCTTTGTTCCAGAACCAAAACCAGTAGTTCCAAATGAAGAAACTAATCTTGTGAATTGAAGCGTGGTTGTATTAAGTTTCGCAGCAATGGTATCATTCAAAGATGCCATACGTTGTTCGATAAGACCAGTAGATTGACTTGCCGCAATAGCAGCCTTATCATAGATTGAAAATCCTCGACCCAAATCTGCTAGTCCGGCCTTCAAAATATTGACTTGATAAACCCCTCCAACAGCTTCGGTCACAAATGATTTCTGAGCATAGTTAAGAGTATTGTATTGGGAGGCCAGTCTCTTTAATAAATCAACCATCGGAAGAATTTGACCAGAAGCGTTCCTAGTTGTAATTCCAATAGCTTCCAAATCACTCAAAACTTCTGGACGAGCCAATCTCGTAAAAATGGATTTGAAAGCGTTACCTATAACAGCACCACCACGCGCCGTTGCCGTTTGAACAGCAGTTACTAGCCCCAAGAGTTGATTAAATTTAACGCCAGCTTCGGTTGCCGTTGAACCCACACGCTCAATGGCTTTTGCTAAGTCTTGCGCGCTCACAGCGAATTTTGTGTCAACAGCAGTTAATCTACCTACAATATCCTCAGATGAAAGACCCTCCTTATTGAAGGCGTTGATTGCAGCAGTAATAGCATTTACAGATTCAGACGCGCTTAATCCAGAAATTCTCATTAACTGCATCGCAGAAGTCATACGTTTTGCAGTTTCAGAAGCACTAACACCGTGACGAGCAAATTCAAGTGCCACTTGACTAGCGGTTTGGAAAGTTTGTCCAGTCATTGAAGCAGTTTTGAACATTTCAGAAGAAAATGTTTTTAACGCTCCTTGACCAAGTTGCAAAATTGTGTTGATGTTGGCTAGACTCTTTTCGACTTCGATTGTCGAAGAAATCATCTTTTCAAAAGCATCTTTGACGAGATAAATAGAACCAGCAGAAGCTCCGAAGGCCAAAACACGGGCATTGGCCGCAGCCATAGACTTTTCAAATTCAGAAACTTGGCCTGTAATACGACCTAAAGGCTGTGCAGCCCTCGCCATACCATTTTGGAATTGGGCAGCGAAGTTCGCCCCCTGCGATTTTGCCATCGCATTGAATCCTTGTTGGTTAATATAGGGTGTTACTAAAACACCCATCTGCATTAACGGCTGTGCCATAAGTCTAACTAACAATAGTCATTACACTATTCTTGCTGGTTTTTCTTGGCAATATTCAGCGAGTATTGAAGGTCATACCACTGGATTACATCTTGGATTTTTGCTTCCAAACTCAAGTCTGGTGGATTTCCTTTGGCGTAACCCAAGATATTAAGATTTCGGACGCCCAAGGAAAAGAGATAACTCTGATGATGAGATAAATCGGCCACAGGTCTTTTTAGAAATGAACCGATATTATCTTTTGAATAACTTAGCTTATTTAGGAACATCGGGAGAATAGCGATACCTTTAATTTTATCTTCTGAAAATTTTGAATATTGAGATATGAGAATATTATTTAATTCTGATATTTTTGTGGGTTCCCATTGCTGGAAATCATCATAAGTCTTATCAATATGATTCTTCAAATTAGCATCTTTGAAAATAGATAAATAAACAACAAAATCATTAACGTCCTCATCAACCAAATCTTCAATATTTCTACCCAAAGTATGCTTCCTCTCAAAGAGAAGCTCTGCAAGTTCATTTTTCTTTTGCTTGATTATATTCTCAATCAATGGACGCTGTTGCCATAGAATATTTGGTAAATTTCTTTCATTATCAGAAATGAGATACTTTAGAGTTAGAATTTGAGTTTCTTTTTCATCAGACCATTCTTCATTTTCAATGGCATTAGACAATAATTGAGATTCATGTGGGACGCCCTCAGAAGCATAATAACGAGATAATTCAATTCGTTTTTGAAGCACTAAATGACTCTCTTTATCAGAAAAATGCCTAATGTATAGAGAGGAGCCTACATCATAGCTGAAACCATCCAGTATCTCAAAATAAATGAGTTTTAATTCATCAATCTCTGATATTGTTTTGTAGATTTTTTCCACATTAGAAGGTCTTTATTTCAGGGGTAATAGTTTCTAAAAGCATTGGATTTGGTTCTAACGGAAGGGCAATTTCTTCGAGACGGTATTTAGTGACGCTTAGATTGTAGTTTTCTTCTGCTGATTTGAAATCATCATTTGAAATATCAGGGCCAGCCGTATGCCAAAATGAAATGAAATATGAAAGTTTCTTAACAATTTCATTAAGGAATTCATCATTCTTCGCTTCAAGGTCATCAAGTAACTTCATGCGGGATTCAAAATCTCCATTGCCAAAAAGAGGCTTATATTCTTTACTTTCCAAATCAACCAATGAAATGTTCAGAATCCACCATTCGATAGTATCAGATTTTCCCTTGGCCTCAGCAGTATTTGAGAAAATATCGGAATAATTACTCTGAATGTCTCGTAAGGTTTTGTTAATTTCATTTAATTCAAGAATAATTCCTGCGCGACGTTCTGCTTGAATATCTGTTAATGGAGACTTCATATCGAAATATTCTTCTTGAAGTCGAACATAGGTATCTCGCAATGATTGAACAAGTCTCTTTTCATCCTCACTAAGAGGCCCGCCATCATTTAGATAACGCTTTGAAACGAGAGAGTGCGGAAGAAGTCCCTCTTTGAGATAATGAGAAAGTCTTTTGGCATAGAAAATTTCCGCCTCTTTATAGCGTTTTCTGTCTGGCCTCAAAAGTGCAATCTTTATTGGTTTGACAGTCTTAACAGTCTTGATGACTTCGATTTTTTCGCCATTTTCAATGCGGTCTTCTGGGACTTTATCTTCCACCTGTTTTAGAACAGTTGATTCGTAAATATACTTATTCTGTGCCTTTTCCATAGTCATCTTATTATATGATTACCGGCTCAGAAACGAAAGTTTTTTTGAATACTACTTGTTGTCTCTTAGCGGCTTCATTAACTCTTTCTGGATTGATTTGGAAGTCAAAATATCCTAAAAAAAGTAAAATATTTCTTATGGTATCATTCCCTCTATCAAGCACGCGCTTGCGAAGTTCAGCGTGCTGCTTTTCATCTAAATGAAGATGTTCCGCCAGTTCAAGATAATTCTTAAATAGAGAAGTAATCTCTTTTTCTACCTGTAATTTTATTAGATTGTCTTCAACCATAAAAATCCTTGTTCCTACATTATTATAGCCCTAAAACAAAAAACCCACAACCTTTTGGGTCGCGGGCTTTTGAAGTAATTCCACTAGGATTAAGCACCGTAAGCAGGGCCAAATGAACCAATGTTTGCGTTTGATTGCTGATAACCACTAATGACAATATCAGTCAAGGTAGCCGAAACATCTTCTGCTGAATAACTAAATGACGCACTAGCTTGACCAGCGGCCTGATTAAATGAACGAGCATTAACCTTGCCGTGAGGAAGAACAATGTTAATCGTTCCAATAGAAACACCAGCAGCCAAAGCTGTATCAAGAATCGTTGGGTCAACTCCATAACCTTCAACACTCAATGTCGTTTTATAAGGAGCCTTTGTAGCGATAATACTTACCAAATTGCCTTGAGAAGCGTTTGGATTATCACCCAAAGCTGAAAGAACATCCGTTGGCAAATCGTAAGCAAATTTGATTGATGTAGCTGCGGCACCAGACAAAAGACCCTGTGTTCCGACTGACATTGTTGTAATAGGAGAAATAGCCAAGGCAGCAGTTCCAGCAACAGCCTGAGCAGAGGTTGGAGGAACGATGGTTGGTTGACCAACACCCGCAAATCCCAAATCAAACGTACCGAATCCACCCATCGCAATATCAAGACCGATGTTCGTAAGAATGCCAGTCATTGTAAAACCACCCGGAGAAACAGTAATAGAAATACCGCCAGCACCAGTTCCAGTTTGGGTTGAAGTAATCAAACCAGAGAGGACTGCGGCTGATAAAGTTGTCAAACCAGAACCAGAACCCAAATATCCCTTCAAAGTTGATTTACAAGTTGTTAAATTTGTTTGAGCTTCATTCAAAGAATTAAATGTGCCGAAAGAAGTAATGGCCTCGATTGGACGAGTTACTTCGATATTAGCGGAGTTAATTGGAAGGGTGATTGTTTGCCCAGTTCCGTATGTAAGCATACCAGATTGAGCGAAATACGCGATTCTGTTAATGGTGGTGGACATAAATATTATTTGTTTCTGTCTTCTTTAATCTATTACAGTAAAATAAGGATTTTGAGAAAGGATTTTTACAAGTGGCTTGCCCAAACAGAAACATCGAAATCTACCATTGCAAACTGCTTGGTTACATCAGTATATGACCCTACTTCTGGTATTTCGTTGACTTTTGCCCTGCGAACAAATGGAGAATATAGGCCGTAATAAGGCAAACCAGTATAATTATAGTTGATTCCTGTCATATTTCCTAGGTAATCAAAAGGAGTTGATGCAATTAACGGGAATTGTCTTAACTTGAAATTTTTCAAAATACCACATACAGCCACTCTTTGATATACATTTTCGCATACTACCATTGCTCTAATTCTCATTGCATTATCATCAATACCGCCAAAAACAAGGTCTTTTGCCTCCTGTTCTTTCGGAACAAGGAAAACGGCTGGCATAATTTTATTTCCAAGAGGAATACCGGTTGCCTGCTGTGCATATTTTGGATTTGAAGAATATTTATCAGATAAGATGATATTGTAATCAGGCTGGTCAGCAAGATAAATATTAAAATCTTTTACTGCAAAATTTCCACTTACGACTGTATTTTTTGGCAATGGAGTATTAAATTTAACATCACCATCATAATGATTTATTGCAACCAATCCACTTTGTCCCACTTTAACAAAAACACCATTCAAATAAATACCAGACATGATATTCGCACCACTAATAGAAGTATCATTACAAAGTTGAAGATAAGGACAAGAGTAAATATAAAGTCCAGAAACGTCACTCTGTTCAGGATAAAACAAGCCGCTCTTATTGGAATAGGAGTTGCCCTGTCTCTGAATTTCGTGGTCAATAAAAAGCAAAAAGCTCGAAACAACCAAATTATCTAATTGTGGTGCAATCATTATTTATTTAATTATATTAAAAATCTGCCATTTGCGTTACTTACTCTATTCTGAAACCTAGATAAAATATCAGAAATATAGGGAGTAGCATTAAATGTCTCCTCACTATATTCATATCCTTTAATCTGGAATCCAGCTTGGGAACGGCTACCTCCCCAACTTTTGAAAATATAATGACTCAATGCCGCATCACCTTCAAAAATTCCTGTCTCAATAGCGTAAGCCCAACTTGTCCCATGACCCCAATTCATTTCTGTCGCATATTCAATGTCCTTCTTTGAAGGAATTCCGATGATACGATAATTGATTACATTTTTACGAATCGAACTTTTTTCATAATTGATTTTCGTCAATAAGTCCTCAAGTTCGTAAGTCGGGTCTTGACCATTCCAAAATCCTAAAAATCCAAACAAATTTCCCTCTCCATTTAATGTATTGCTGATATTAGATGCATCCACACCTTCTTTCAATTCCATCGTAACTGGATGCTCTAAAAAATTCTTCATCAAAGCCTGATGCGCCCTGCCAAAAAGACTAGCAATCACTTGGTTTACCTTCGCCTGAACTTCTGGTGCAGAAGCAACCCTTTCTTCGAGATACTTTTGAATAGCTCTTTGGTCTAGTTTGAAATATAAAAGACTCATATTAAATTTTAGGTTTCAACTGATAAATATAATATAGTGTGCCTAAAAATGGATTAGCTTGAGGCTTCCCAGCAAAATAAAAATCCAGATTATCAAAGGAAATTTTGTCAGTTATGCCATTCTCAATAAAGTCATAACAATCTGGCCTGACTTTAATTTTAACTTCTCCAATGTGACTTAAAGAATTTGTGCCTTGAAGGACTTCTGTTTCTCCAATATGACGAGTGCTTGCGTAACGGACAACTGCTGGATAAACTCCGCTTACGGGAATATATTCGTATTTTTGTTCGACAGGCGCATTTCCAAATCCAAAGCTGCCTTGTGGTTCGCTTGCTACGGAAATAGGTATCTTGATTGGAGATTTCCAAACAACAATATCTCTTTGAAACGTCTGGAATGTGCTATCCAAAAGTCCGGTCAAGATACTTTGTTCGTTGGCAGTTACAAGACTTGGCATAATTACGTTTCCTCAAATTCATCATAAAGACTTGAATCATTAGACCCACCGCCTCCTCCAACAATATTACGGGTGTATTGAGAAGTAATTCCAACGTAATGACCGACAACAGTATCATCGCCAGCGACTTGAGCAGGTTCTCCATGATAGCTGCGATAGTTATGAACTAATTCTTGAAGCTCTTTAAGAGTTTCTTTTTTGAAAGCGGTAAGCGTTTTTAGTAATTCACTTTTGTTGACTTTCTCAATAGAGAATTCTTGGTCGGTTGCTTTCAAAACGGTGTCATTAGTTACAGCATAAAGCATATTGCGAATATCCAAGTCAATTCGATATATCTTAAACATCAACTTAATGACAGAAGAAGCCATCATACCAATTCTCCATTCAGGACACTTGTAAATATCTAATGTAATTGGGTCAATGTAGAAGTTTTCGTAAAGAATCGTATTTAATTTTCCCACGTTAGAACGAACCCAAAAAGCAATCGCCGGAATAGACGTATCGCTTGGTGAGGCGTTCTCAAGATAAATTTCATTAGCTATATCAACCACTTTCATATAGTTAATTACACTTGATATTGAGAATTAAGCCAGTTTCTTGAATTGTCTCCGAAAATACCACATTAAAGCCAGTTGTCGTGATATTTTGAGTAGCGAAAGTGTATAAATTGTTCGAGCCGGAGGGCAATTCCAACGTAGTTTCAACAAAAGGAATTGAAGAAAAACTCAAAGGAAATCCAATCAAATAATTATCAAATCCACTAGGGATATTGTAGAGGAAATTTACTCCGGTAGATGAACCAGAGCAACCAGAACCCGGAGGCCCTTGAATTCCTCTAATACCAACCTCAATATTAAAAGAGGGAATTGTGGAAACATTGATATTTACTGCTGGACAAACCGTTGCAGAAACATTGATTGGTTGTGTATTAACTGTAACATCAATATCCATATTAGAAAGAAACCTGCGGAAAAATATTCGCGTATCCTTTAATAACTTTGAAACAATAATCCCCACTATTGAAAGCCTCTATGTCATAGACTGCTTTGGTAATTGGCAGTCCGCTCGTATTTTCTGGTGGGACGGAAATATTGATAATTCCACTTATGAAACTTGTGTCAACTTTTGGAGATAAGTTCAGAATGATTCCCGTGCTTCCAAAACTATATTTTACTTGACCCCTAACACTATAACCAGACAGATTCATAGCGTTCCCGCTTGAGTCACTGGCTACCAGCGAAATATTCAGCGAGGCTCCCTGTTCGATACAAATGTCGAAAGAATTTGCCATGAATTTGCGTTATATTAGAACAATTTTTTTCCAGAAATCAAGTCTTGAGCATCTTGTAATAGTCCACTCATTGCGACTCCCATTGAAGGATATTCAAATGCTAATCCAGTCACATCTTGTCCACTTAAATAAAGTTGAGTCGTTTTGACATATTGATAATTACACATATTTAGAACGCAATATATTCCACAAATCTAACATCAAGATGATTTCAAAAATTTATGTCCGTCTTGATTATCGTGAATATGTTCGCAAACTATTGACCCGACCAACTTTGGCAGAACTCCAAGTCTTCTTGAATCCTCGCAAAAGGCCAGACAATCTCCCACATAATAGGTAAAACCATTTTCATCTTTTGAGAGCTGGTCGCATCCAGTCCTAAACTCAAGCTTTTCCAACAGGGAACGATGAATCATCGAACAGCCTATGCCTATCAAATGAGACCAAGTTATTCCCTCTTGGACTTGGTTTGTTTTTATTAAAAGTCCATTATCATCCCATCTTCCAGAAACATAAATGTCGCCATATCTTGCCTTATACCATCCGCCTAATAATTTTTCCCCATGTTTTTTGGATATATCAATGAAATCTTCAAATGTATTTGGTGGGATAATTATATCACCGTCTATCCATATAAAATATTCAGCGTCAGAAGCCAGAGCCATTTTTCTGACATAATTTCTATTTCTTACTACATTTTCAGAACCATTTATACTTTGATTATGCGTAAAATGAATAGGTTTCATTTCATGTATAACCAATGAGAAATCTTTATATGTTTGACTTTTTATCGCCTCCAAACATCTAGGTAGAATGTCATTAGTATCTTTTACATATACTATTGCAAGAGCTTTCATTGAATTATTATATTAAATTTAGGATTTAATTATAAATTAAAGCCATATAATCAATATTTACTCCTCCTACTACGGCGGCATTAAGTCCTATTGTGAATCCGCTAAGCGTTTTACTTGTTGATGAAGCCATATTCACTGTTGCAAGATTAGAGTCGAAAGTAAGACTTACTGCATAATTTATGCCCGTAAAATTTGAAGAAAAATTCACAAATTTACTTGTTGTGGCAGTAGGTATATTTATCGTTCCAGCCCTATATTGAGAAATCGTCATAGCATTTGACCCCCCTACATTAAACCCCGTTTGAGCCGTCCATGCCCCACCCGTTAGAACTTTAGTATTCCAGTCTAAAGTTAGGACACTTGGGTCTGCAAAGTATCCTCCTTGCAATAATTGGTCGTTAAAGAAATCAATATCGGGGAGTGACGCATTTTGCACGGCACTAAGAACTCCTATTCCTTGACAGTTTAGTATGTAGAAAAATCCTACGCCATCTTGAGTGCCATCGCCTCCTATTGTCACAAGATTCCCATCTCCGTTAAAGACAGAATTATCAATGTAATTATTGGGGTTGGAAGATGGATAAAAATTTCCAGTTTGTCCAGTTGTTATAAAACCACCAGTTCCACTAATACCCCCATAAGCCCTAATCTGATTATAAGTATTAAGAAAAGAACCAGTAGTGGTCAAAGAACCCACGTTAAAAGGTTCATCCGCTATAATTCCAAAACCAGTTTGAAATGTCACAGATTTACGGAACAATATCGTATCAGATTCTCTAAAAGCATCATTCATAACAATAATTACACTTATATCACACAAAATGGGTCACCAAATGCAGCAAAATAAGGCGTTTGCCTTGATTGCCAAGCACATTCAATAAATGGATAACCAGTTTGCCATAAATTAAAATATCCCGAAAGACATGAATGACCAAGCAAAGGTTCTTCGACATTTCCAACTGCGCCAACTGGACAATTATTATATCCAGTTCCACCAAAAGCCCCGCTACTAAACCAATCAATGAAATTTCCTCCACCATTTCTTTGTCCATTAAAACTATCAACCGTTAAGATTAGATACCAGTTATTATTCTGACCCCATTTGACAGTTCCGTCAATAGCATAATACTGGCCCATTCCACCATCATTGCCCCAAGAACAATATCCAGCTAAATTATTTCCAGTATTTATATGAGATTGATTGCTTGAATGATAAGTATAATTGACAGATGGGAAAGCTTCAATCAATGGTTGCAGATTTCTTCCCGAAAAATATGTAAGAGAACCGATAAAAGCCCCCATATCTTCGATATAATATCCAGTATTTTGCGAACCAGTTAAATAAATTCCTGTTTGATTTGAGGTGACTTTATCAATATATGAAGTGCAATCTTTATATGAACCGAAATTGATATATGAAGTCAAAATGGTATTATTTTGGAATTGTGCCAAATTAAAGTGATTATTTTGCTGGTTATAATCATATCCGCTTCTCAATCCTAATCTCCAATAAGAAAGATAAAGTTCATAAGATACACTATATCCATATGGGAAAAATATGGAAGGAGCCAGTGCATTATCGGATATTCTAGTTGGAATATCGCACATCATAACGGCATAACGTATCTGTTTTGTTCCAGAGACTCCAGTAAGGTAATTTATTATCGGCTGTCTTATGCTTCCCGTAAATCCAGATGAAGATATGCTTTCTTGACCAGACGGACACGAAATACCTAAAATATTCGCTCCTGAAAATAGTGGTCTGTGACCCGTATAATAATTTTTTAAGTTAATGCTATCGTTAGAATTAGTATTATAAATGATTAAAACGTGATTAGATATGCTAATTGCGTCTGGAGCAAATACGCTTACAGAACTTAATCCGCTTCCCCCACTTATATTAGTCAATGGCAACATAGCAGTTTGACCACTATAATAAGAATTAGAATTTGTATTTGCTATTACATTAAAATGTCCAGTATTCACATAACTTACGTTCCCAAGATTATCAATGGTTGCGATTCCAGTATTATCCGTTGATAAATTAACAATCGGAGTATTCCCCCAAAAGTTATATTGTTGAGGAACTACTTGAACTAAATACTGTGTTCCAGATATAACTCTACTATAAGTTGTTGTAATGAAATTAGCATCTATCAAATGCCCAGATGTTATTATTGAACCAGATGTATTGAGTATCAATGAAGGAGCGTTTGCGCTAATTAACGAAAATTTATATCCTCCAAAATATCCTCCTATAAACACGCTCATAATTTTATGAATTAGTAAAAAATCCCTTGTATAATAAATATCCAGATTGCACGGTCGCTGTCGAGGCGGCTGTAATGGATGCGGTCAAAATGATTCCAGAAATAATCGCGTTCTGCGGATTGTCAAAAATATGACGAGCATATTGGGAATTTGAAGTGGTCTGTATTGAAGAAGTATAACTTCCAAAACTGGATGTATTTCCGAATGAAACATATGGCGGCTGATTCGGGGAGGTGATATTGGTCGTTATGACTTCCATTGTATCAATCAAAAATAATTGACCGCTTGGAACTGTGAATAGGCTATAGTTTCCAGTCTGGGCGAAATTTATTTTTTGGCTTTGGATTATAATGCACCCATTCCCGCTCGTAATATATCCAGAAGGATTAGAATTACGAGGATAGTAAAGTCCAGTTGATACACCCGTCCAAGAAGAAATAAAATTTCCAGTTGAAGCTAAGTTTCCAGTAGAAGCAAATATTCCAGTTTGACCGCTCGTAATATAACCAGAAGGATTATTATTTTTAGGATAAAAATATGTAGTAATATCATTACCAGAAATCAATAGTTGATTTGAAAAACTAGCGATTCCATCTACATTTAGATTTTGAAAAACACTTATGTATCCATTTTGCCAATCAAGAATTGGATTGCCATCAGTTGTTAGTAATCTTCTATTATTATAATCTAGACTTATTATTCCATTTCCATCTTGTAATGTTCTGTTGCTCCAATCTAAACTTGTTGTAATATTTGAATCTTGTAATACTCTGCCGTCCCAAGCTACAGAAATATTATTATTGGAATCTATAAGATACCCACCGATTGAAACTTTATTATTGTATATGTCCGTCCAATAATCGGATTGAATCGCTGAAAATGTCTTTAGACCATGAATATTTTCATCCCCTGTAATATGCACTACATTAGAATCTATAGCAAATATTCCAGTTTGACCGCTAGTTATAAATCCAGAAGGATTAGAATTACGAGGATAGTAAAGTCCAGTAGAATTTCCTGTCCAAGTTGATAAAGAACTTCCTGTTGCTGACAAATTACTATTAGATGCAAATTGTCCAGTTTGTCCAGTGGTAATAAATGAAATGGTTGAACCAGTTAATACTGGTTGACCACTGATAATTAAAGATTCAGCAGTCCAATTTCCACTTAATTTATTATTAAACCAATCAAGATGGACAACACCCGTCCTAGATAATCTACCATGAGCCATATCTATTGTTATATCAGTAGATAAATCATTACCAGTAGTCAATATCCCCAAATTAAGAATAATACCGTTGATTGAAGAAGAATCTTGAAATACATTTGACTTAACTCCATTGGCCGTAACTTGACTTGAAAAAGTTTTATTCCCACTAATTATTTCATTTCCTATAATGTGAACGACTTTGGAATCAAGAGAATAAAGATTCAGGTTTCCTGTAATAAATCCAGATGGATTACTTGATGAATAAAATTGACCAGTCTCATCTTCAGTAATAACATTATTTCCACTTATTGTAATAGGCCCATCAAGAGAAAATCCATTACCAGACCAATTACCAAATAAAATTTTTTGATTATAGTCAAAAGAAATAGCGCCAGTGTTATCAACAAAAATACTATTCCCTAAATCAATATAACTACCCGTATTCATGCCTAGGGAATTACCGATAGAGCCATTTATATCTAAAATATATTGAGGATTGATGACTCCTATTCCCACCTTTCCAGTAGTAATATTTAATTCACCCGCCTGAATTTGTTTGAATAAACTTTTCATTTTATAAGTCTGTAATTACGCTTAGTTTATACCCAGTTTTGGCAACCGTATCGCTATAATTCACATAAAATCCAGTAGTATTTACACCTGAGATGCCAAAATAATAAATGTTATTATCAATATTATTGAGAAATGAACAATTTATATTAGGAATTCCTGTAAATGGAAATGGAAAATTAACAAATTGTGTATCAACGCCAGATGAACAATTTACCAAAAAAGAATTTGTAGCATGAGTAATATCCGAAGCTCTTAAAAATCCACTAGGGTTTGAATCAGGATAAAAATTATTGGATACAAAAGAAAGAGCTTGGGTAATCGCACTATCTAAATCAACCTGAGATATAAATGCGCCAGATTGAAGATAACCGCTCGGATTATTTAATAATGGATAAAAAACTCCACTTAAATTGCCAGTATTACTTAAATAAGTGAGAATAATTGGGATAAGAAAACCAGACAATTCTGCCTGATTCATTTGCCTTAACCTAATTGTGGAATCGAACGCCATAATAAATGTAATTACACATCAACGGCATCCACCGACGAAAGAATCTTATATTAACGGCCTTCGTTAAGAACTCGCTGCGCTTCTGGTGAAACGACTTGCCTTGGTTGAGGCTTGGAAGTTGGTTTCTGCAAGAGAGAAACATAGTTACGGAAAACTTTCATCAATTCCGCACGAATACGTTCAGAACTTTCAACAATAACGCTCCCATGCTTGCGCGCATAATTTTCCAAATCAGCCCTAGTGAAGTCAGTGAGCATTTTTTGAAATACATTTTCATCCATTGTGCCGAATTTGGAATTATCGCCACCGCCCCAAATTTGGTCAAGGGAAGTAACTTCAAAGGTATTGACTTTACCATGTGTCTGTTTCAAAGAATCGAGTTTTTTGGATTTTCTTGGCATAAATGTCTTTCCTTATTATATTGGGAAAAAGCTTATATGTATAAACAAAAAAACGGCGGGCTTTTAGCCCACCGTCTTTTTTGAATTGAAGTTGTTTTTAGACAACAATACCGACCGTCGAACGAGCGTCCAAACAGACGCGGCCTTCTTCGAGGAAACCGTAGAAGCCGACCTTCTGGACACGGGAACCATACATATCGAATTGACCATCAGGAAGAACGGAGAACGTGCCGCCAGATTCAGCCTGAACTGCAACAGGGCGAACAAACGCACCACGAGTATTGTCAATACCGACACAGACTTGCTGTGTGGATGAGCTTGACCAAGTAGCCGCACCATTTGAACCCTGAACTTGCGAAGCCGAATTACCGGACTTAGCGAACTGGTCAAACAAGACGTTATACTTCTGGTTTCCACCGAATTCGACGAGTTCAACAATGTTAACACCGTAGATACTCTGCATACCTGCACTTCTAAAAATCTCGTCGCGGAGATTGTCAGAAAGGAATTGACCACGAATACCACCGATAGCTGTCGAGTCAGACGAGCTTGTGTTAATTGGGTTATAAGCAAACGCACGAATCATCGCCTTGATTTCAGGGGAAACATATAAGTCGGTAATACCGTGTGAGTAAGGCTGAACAGGCGTATTTGCGCTGTATGATTCATTGATTCTTTTGATACGAACAATCAAGTTGTTCAAGTCTGCCAACAGAAAGCTACCTGCCTGTGCAGCAGCAAGAGTGTGGCCGTATTGGGTCGTGACAGTTTGACCAGCACCGTAGATTGGGGTGTAAGCTTCGGCCAATGCCTTCAAGATAACAGCCCAAGCATTACGTTCCTGTTTAATAAGGACTTCGTTGACCATGCGTTCAATAGCCTTGGAAACAACATCCAAACGGCTCTTGCGCGCATATTTCTTATTGAAGGATACGGCAGAGTCAAGGCGGTAGGTTCCGAACTTGATTTCAGCCATACCTGCAACTTGCGAGGTTGGAAGACCACCAGCTTGTGACTGGCTCCATACAGAAACATATCCAGCACCTTCATTGTAAAACAAGTCGAGTGGGATGGATGGGTCAGAATCTTCATCGTATTCAATATCACGATAAATTGTGGACGCAGTTCCAGCAGTCATCAAGACTTTCTTGAGAACTGGTGCGAGGAACGCTGCGATGGCCTCGGTAGCTTCACGAGCGACAGACTGCTTGGACGAACCCATAGCCTTGATTAACTCGATTTGCTCTGGCGTGTTTTTAAGTTGGATTTGCATAAATGTTTTTCCTTATTGTTTCAAATGACTAAGATTACCAAAGACCCAACCTGATGAGGGCTGAACCGTCTGCTCCTGTTCCGCCAAGCGCAATACCGACTTGCACAAGGTTGCCTGTGGCGTTGTTTTGCGCGGTAATAACACCGGAAACACCACCGTAGATTGGTGAACCACCACCAAATGAACCAGTAAGACCAGAGTAAAGGAATGTTCCGCGAGAAACGATAGGAACCGTTTGACCAGAAATACAAGCTTCCAATTCAGCGGCTTTGCGTGGATTATACTTGAGAGGAATCAAATTTTCATCAAGTTCGCGCACATCGAACAAAGTAATACCGATTGGATATTCGCCCGGAAATCCACTAACGGAGGAACCAGTGCCGTAGTAAGTAACGGCTGCGTTCGTTCCATAACGAAGGGCTTGGACGTTATTGACACTGAAATCACCATAGTTACCAATAATGTTTAATGGCTCTTGGTCATTTCTCCAACCTGCGTTTGGGGCAACAGCGACAAGCGTTCCCTTGTTAATGATTTGGCCGGAACTGGTTTGGCCGGAGAAAGTGTAAAGATTATACACGTCCTTCTCGTTGTAGTCTCTCAATGGTCTGAGTAATGGTAATGGCATAATTTGTTGTCTCCTGTTGTGTTATTTTTTACTGTTTGATAACGAAATTTTCTTCCGCGAAGGCAGTCTTAAACTTTTCCTTCAAATTTGGTGCTGCTGCACTTGAACCGTTTGGCAATCCGCCCTTTTCTTTGTCAGCATTATCAAGGACTTCTTCGATTACGGATGCCACAGCTTCGGAAGCCTTAGCTCCCTTTTTCTTATCATCTGCGTCATCATCGTCTTTTTTATCGCCCTTCTTTTCAAGAGCAGCCTTGGCTTCGTCTTCATCCTTTTTCTTCTTAGCCATAGCTTCTTCATCATCAGCCTTGGCTTTCTTTGCTGCCGCAATAGCAATCTTAGAAAATGGCTTCAAAAGTGTAGCTGCCTTCGTCTGCCAAACTGCATAAGCTTCGGCAGTAGCGATATTCTTCAAATCATCGGCAACAATCTTTGCAACATCATCTGGCAATTCATAGGATGCAACGGTTTCGCTCATACGAGCATTGAAAGCGTCAACCTTGTCGCGGTTTGTCTTTTCTGTTGCCATCGCATCAAGCGAAACCTTCATTTCATCGAGCTTCTGATTAAGAGATACAGTTGTCTCCTGAAGTTTCTGAGCAGCCGTAGCTTGCTGAGTCTTTTCAGTCGTAAATGTCTCACTAGCCTTCTTGAGTTCCGATTGAATGAATTCAGTGACAACTGATGCCGAACACTGTTTCAAATTATCGTCCGTAATGTCTTCGATGGAGTTGATTTTCATAATCGTGCTTCTTTCTCTTTTTACATTGTTTTCTGGTATTTGTGAAATATTTTCTGCTGTGGAAATAATATTTTTTTTAATTACAGCGTCAGCAGTATCTAATGTTGCTTTAGCAGAATCATCTTTATGCTCAGTTTTTACTACAATTCCTTGAACTTCCGCTGCTGGTTTCTCAGTAAGACCTATACCCATAGCTATTACACTTTCATTTGGCATACGGTAATAATTCTTTCCATCTTTCATACCTGAACCGCCAGAAGATTTTAGATACTTTTCAATCTTCTTAATAAAGTCTGGGTCTTTAATAATCTTGCCATCCGATAAACTTTTGTCACCCTGTTCAAATTCCACTACGTCGTATCCAGAAAAACCAAGTTCCCAACTTGCAGAAACTTTACGGTAGTTATCTGAATCGGGGTCATTTGAGTCTTCAACTAAATCGCACAAATCACCATTTACCGCACGCCACAAAACTCCACCAAGAGTAATGTTAAAGGGCTTATCCGTGCCTTTCACGTCATCTTCCGTGATAATTTTATTAGAACCAAATTCACTAAGAGACGCAGTTAAAATAACTCCAATAACTTTTTGACGATTGTGTTCGGTATCAATAAATTTATGAATAAAAGTCTTATAAGTAGAAAGACCAGTATCAGTGTTCATTATATCGCCGTTTTTATTTCCTCTATTTACAACACAGGCATCAAACGCGATAGGAAGCAAATCAATATTTCTCGTGGCATCAATATTTGGAATAAATTTCGCAAGTTCATCCATCGAAGCGATTGCAAGCAGTTTGTCTTTTTCTTCTGAAACAACTGGTCGCACGACTGATGAAAAAATTTGATGAAATGGTAAATCTCTAGCCAACATAATCCCTGATAATTACACAAATTTTAGATATTTGGTATTAGCAACCATCTACACCAGAAGGACAATCAGCAGTCCAAGAAAGTTGATTATTAAAAGTAGGAAAAATACTTCCATTCTGACCAGTTAAATAATTATAAGTCGTATTATCTGAATCCAATATCTTTGTTGTGGTTAAATTATCATTTGTTCCTGTTTCAATGATAGGGAGAAAGATTCCAGACCCGCTTAAACCAGAAAATAAACAGTCAAAGAAAGGCATAACATTTGTTATATCATTTTGATACGCATTTCCATAGGTAGAATACATCAACGCCGAATCAATAAAACCCACAACGAAACTTTTTACATATTGAACTGCTCCGATTCCTACGTTAATTGCATAGTCTGGAAATTGGTAATTTGTAGTGATGCTTCCTCCACGGTGTCCGCTTTGAAAATAGGAACGAGATTGTTTTCCAGCATAGATATTTGGAGTTTGAGAACCCAAGGAAGAAACATCACCTGAATCTGGGTATCCAACTGAACTACTTGTCGTTCTGATATTATATGGATTACGAAACCAATATTCAGAGTCACCTCCATTCCAAACAGCCCCCGATGCGACATTCCCGCTTAATACAGTTTGAAAAGTCATCAATCCAGAATTTTGAGGCAAGATTTTACCAGTGGTATTCCAAGGACGATATAATCCAGTTGGACATATACCTCCCGTCGGACTAACTAAAAATTGAGTATTATCATCAGAAACATAAACAGCGAAATTACCACCGTCACCATAGATGCACGAAGGTTCAAGAGGGATACCCAAAGAAGGGACAAAGGATTCTCCATACAAACTTGAAACAGGCCAAGTTACATTGTTTATGAAGTCTATTTGCTGCATCCTCAAATTAGAATTTGGAGCATATATCGTTGAATTATTCTGGCTCAAATAACTATCTACAATTAACTTCACACCGGGATTTGTGATATTAGAAGCAAAGCCAAGTGCATTAAAGTTCAAATCTGTTCCAGTTGGAATTGAAGAATAAAATTTATTGGATTGAATGCCCGTATCAAAAATCAGATTAAGTCTATAAGTAACGGCAAAAACTTCGCCAGAGTTGACATGAAAATTTCCAGTAATTCTTGAGAAGGCGAATGGTGCATCGCAAAGTTTTAATCTTTTTCTTAGTCCACCCTGACTACCATCTTGATTGTTGACAGTCTCTTGAAGGTTTGGAAGAAGTGAGTAATAGACCGCGATTTGAGAACAATCAAGTCCAGTTAAATCAGGGCTTACACCAAAATTAGAAATAGAATATCCCTGTTCGGAACATGAACATAATCCAGTAGGAGTAGAATGAGTATTGTCAGTAAATCCTGTAACGTATGGTCTGCCGGGACTAACCATAATCTCAGAGAAATTTACTGTTGAGTTAAAAAATCCACCAGTAATATCTGGAAGTCCCCACTGTCTGATTAGAGTTATTGTATTTGAAGATGGGTCAACGAAATTTCCGCAACCACCGCCTAAAAATCCACCAGTAGTATAAAATCCTGAATCAATATATTGGAAACCATCAACTCCACTATTTAATCCAGTAGTGGCGGCCATACTCAACCCAGTTGAATTTCTACCTGTTCCTGTTCCTAAACTTAAATAACGAAAACAATCGGCAAATGCAAAATAGTATGGATATAGAGTCCCAGAATTGGTGATAAAGTTATCAATGTAATCTGAAGTCCTTAAAAGATTCCCGCTTACATCAAAAACATCCACCTTATACTGACCATGTAATTTTAGGTGCGCCCTAGCCATATTATGCCGACCAAATAAAATCAAAGTAAATTTGCATACCATTTTGAGAACTCAAACCCGGAAATGCCCCGCCTAAAACTGGCGAATATGTATTGCCATCTAATCCAGTAAAATTATTATTTCCAGAAGCATAATTAGGAAGTAGTCTATATCCACTTCCGGTGAAATATTCAAGATGATGAATTCTTCCTATTGGTTTCTTAAAATTAGTAGGTAGCAATGATAATGCACCATTAGGAATTGAAATTGCGCCTGCTGTGCCACTCAAATTTCCAGATACAAGTGCATTTCCAGTCATAGCCAAAATAATAGCACGAGCAAAACTTTGTCCAGAACCACGAGTGAATGTTGAATTGAAATTATAACCAGTTACCAGTTTAGAAGAACCACTCAAAAAGTTCATTTGAGTAGTATGAGTTCCATCTGAAAAAGTAATCACTCCACTTCCACTTAAAGTATTGATAATAGAATTTCCACTGAAAAGTATATCTGAAATAAATTGGTATCCACTTGTGCCAACAAGAATATCAGAGAAATCAGAAAAAGAACAAACAACATTTGTTCCAGACCAAGCTCCTGAATATTGCATACCAGTAATAGAAAGACCAATCTTTGAACCCTGTGAAGGCCAACAAAGTAATCCTGTTTCACCGGTTGGATTTGGCAAACTACCAAAACCTAAATCTCCAGAAAAACCACTCCAAACTGGATTATCAAGCAAACAAGTGTCATAAGGTAATCCGTAAAATCCAGAATTAGGAGCAATGATACCATAAACAGCACCATTTCCATATAGTCCACTAAAAGTTCCAGTTAAGTTTGAAGATGGATTATTGCCGCTAAATACAATACCGCTCTGCAATGGAGGATTTCCGAAACTTGGGCCGGTTCCAGTGAAAAGTCCAGTCCAAGGATAATTTGGATTTAATCCAGATGATGTTCCCGAATATGGCCCCATGAATCCTGTTGCGCTCCAAATTCTTTGAATCGGACTTGAAGGACTTCCATCAATACCTTGACCAGTAATGCTGAATACAACTTGAGAAACGCCAGTTCCTCTATCAACCATATAGATTTCTGGAATGATTCGATAGTGTGGCATATTGGCACCCCTTCCAGAATTATCAAAGAAAAGATATTCCATATAAGGAAACGCCTGAACAGTTTCAAGAGATGTTAGTCCATTTATATTTGCAAGAACTAAAGAGCCATAACGAGCGTTCCAACCCAAAGATTGAATAGGAGATATTCTTGATGATTTAGTTGATTTTTGAGTTCTGCCAGTGACAATAGTAGGAGGAACCCTTCTTAAAGATGTTGAAAATACCGCTGGTTGACCATAATTAGGAATTACGGAACTAAACAGGCTTCCACCGGGAGAAGCATAAGCAATCGGTTGACCAGTTGCATTGACAAAATTTGTTTGATTGTATTTGAACGAACTACTAGATAAAATTCCTGAATAGCCAGATAAGTTTGGAAGATTAGACAAATGAATATTTTTATTTGTCTGAGTAAGAACCGGCGGATTCAAATAAGATTGGGCGACAGAAGAAGAAGGGTTCGCATCACCAGAATAATAAAAAGTATTGGGGTCGGTAATCGTGACAGTATTACTCACATTTGTAATAGCTGCTGTTGGATTAGAAAGCGAAATATAAGATGAATATTCAGAATAATTTGCAGAAAGTCCATAAGAATTATAAGCTCCACTTTCTGTCAACAATCCAGTTCCATCATATTTTGAAACAGCATAATTAGAAATGTCAGGAGAAAGATAAAAATATAAGTTTGACGCATTTACCATATTAGGTTCCAACATAGCACCGTGGTCAGAGACAACACACGCACCATTATTATCAACACATTGAAGACCCGGAAATAATTGACGATAAATACCACTGATATTCGCCCATCCACTTACAAGAGTAGTATCAATTCCACCAATATTAGCATTTCCTGTATTAAAATATCCATTACCACTTGCGCCAGTAGGAAAATAAACAAATGCTCGTGCATAATCATTGAAATTCAATGAAAGCATATAATAGATTGTCGCATTATATCCAGATGCTATCGAAACAGATTGATTTACACAGCTAAATGCGTATTTTCCAGTAGGGTCGGAACCGCTTGAAGGAGAAACCATGAATGAATCAATCTGAAGTCCTGTTCCACCGATTGCGACATTTCCTGTTGGAATATTCCAAGCTCTAAAAAAATTAACTCCACTTGGAGTGAATTGGGTTCCGCACGCCGAACTTCCAACCGAACCAGAGGCATAAAAAGGCCAACCCATGTATGTGCCAGTTTGAGTATTTCCATCATCTGTTGTGAATCCAGTAATAGCTGACGCTCCACTTTCAAATCCTGTATAACTTTGAAGTCCATCAACTTGAGTTGTAAATTGTCCATGACCTAATGAAAGAAACATGAAACAACGAGCAAATGGATAAATGAAAGGATAAAGGACTCCGGTATTGGTAATATCATTTGAAAACCAGTCCGTAGTTTCAACCAATTTGTTTCCACTAAAAATGTCAACTTTATATTGACCCTTTAACCCACATTGAATATTCGATTTCATCGTAATGTAATTTACACTTAAACTTAGTTGATTTGGTATCCAATTAACGTAAAGCTAATGTCATCAACATCATTAAGCGTAATAGGAACGACCGACAATCCAGAAGAAATGGAATATCCAATCAAAGAATATCCAATTTCACAGAGGTCATCTTTGGTTTGCCAAAATTTACCGCTCACCAAATGTTGACCCGAAAAAGCATCGTGTGACACTTTGTTTATTATACCAGAAATAACAAAATTTACATACATCGGGTCGGCTGATGAACGAATATCCCCCGAAAAAGCATTTGAAAAATAAGCGGTATCGTATTTGAAGCCGGAGAATCTACCGCTGGTGACATTTTTTTCTGAAAAAGAATCGTAATGAGTTCCAGTAAGAAAACCAGAAAATGAAGATTTGAAAGACACAAATTCGTGCATTTGAGGATATAGTGTTCCATAAAGTTTATCCGCAAAATAAATATATTCGTTGTTCGCCCCAAGACTCCCAGATAAAGAAGTGGATGTTGTGGCATAATGCAAACCCGGAACTACGGCTCCAAAAGAGTCAGCCCAAATATGAAATCCAAAACGACTTTGAGAAAGGATTGAGTTGTAAAGAATATTGGTCGTTACATAGGGAAAATACCAGTTGTAATCAGCAACCGTGCCAGAAGAACCATTGCCAGAAAAAACAATACCAGTATTCAAAGACGTAGGCTCATGCCCCGTATTCGGTTGTTGATAAAAGTTAAAGAAACTAAAAGATGAGAAGGACATAACATATTATTTACGGTTATGATTGGCGACCCTAGAGCATAATTCAATGAATTCTTATTGAGGCCAGTTATTTTTTAACCAATTTATGTCTTTGTGAACCCACTGGATATTATCAAGAGCATATCCCTTACTAGAATCAATGCGGTCTAATGATGCTGTTCCGTCTCTTTCGCTATTTTGACTCTGAAAGCGTAAATCCATTCCAGATAAAGCGCATTTTCTTTTTTGGAACAAAAATAAATGCCAAATTTCTTTAATAGAAATATCAAATGCCAAATTTCTTGTTTTTGCCCCCTTTTCAATAACAGAAAAAAAACTCAATGAAATTTCTTCATAACCTTCCCATGAAAAATGATTTTTCCCATGTCTTTTCAAAAGGCATCCACAACTTTTTACCGTGCCATTTCTCAAAGATTGACTCATTACGACTTTTTCATTGCCACAAGAACACTTACATAAAAAAGCCGGTCTTTGGTTCTTGTTTTCTACTCGTTTTATTGCAGTTAATTTTCCAAATATTTTTCCCGATAAATCATCGGCGATTACTTGTCCTAAATTATTACGATTTAACATATTAAGTTTTTGTTGAAGCAAATAATAAAGAAGCCAAATAATTATCAACTTGATGTTCTGCTCCCACTTTTAATACGTTATTGACGCGTTCTTTGTTCTTGTCAACTGGATTTTCGCAGTATTCTTTTGCAACACTTGTCCAATTATTGCTTTCTTCGTTTGCTACAATGACCGTTAAAATTTCAGATGCGACGCTTTGTTGCAATTCATTAAGCTTCCTTACCTTGTATTTCTTTTTGAGGAAAGATACGATACTTTTTTCGGCTTCTTGGGCAATAAGCACATTATCTCTTAGCTTTGTTACGCTAAATTCCATCGTTTCGCTACCCTTGGCTCCCATTGGGGTAATTTTCTTGGTTCCTTGTGGGCCGGTTGAACCTACTGGACGACCAGAGGAAGCAGGCGCACCACTTGGGCCGTCACCTTTAGCCATTGGAGGCGGAATAAGTGGAACATAAAGTCCCTTCCCTCTTGATTCCTTATATGCTTCTTGTGCTGTTTCCATTGCATCTGCTTCTGGAAGCCTATTATTTTGTATGGCTTCAATTCCTTGTTCGGGAGTAAGGACGCCCATCGAAACGAGTTGCGTATAGACTTTGGCATACGAAACATCATCCTTAAATTGATTTTCGTCAAAATAAGGAGTTGGATAGTTTTTGAAATTCAAAGATTTTGAGATTCTCTTTATTTCAGGAATAAGGAAAATTTCCAAGAAAGCCTTTTTAGCTTGTTCGAGCCTCTTAACAAAAATTTCGACTTTCTTTTGTTGGTTGGCAAACTTTTCACCCCCCAAGAATACATTGTTCAAACCGATGTTAATATCTTTATCAATGATTTCATATTTCTTTGGGTCAAGTAGTTCTCCAATTTTGGGAATAATAAAATCTGCTTTAGTCGTATAGTCAGCGACTAATACCCTTCCTACCGATTGATTCTGGAAAATTTTCTTTAGGGCATCAATGTTCTTTTGGTTAATACCGCCTTTATCGGGTTCAGCGCCACAGGTAACAAGAAGAACAATCTGTTGCATTGTTCTTGTAATAGCCATATCAATTCTACGCATTTCAATTTTAGCGTTAATATCCTCCAAAACTGGGTATCCCATCGGAACAGCAAAAGGCTCGTAATCTTGTTTTTTGTAAAAAACAATTTTCACTTTCTTGGTATCCAATGCAATATAAACACTACGCACACCAGCCCTAATCTGGTCTTGGGTAAATTTTGGAAGCGAATTATAGACTTCAATATCTTCTTCACTTTGTAGATTACGCAAACGTGAGACTTCATATTCAGTCAAGACTTTATAGTAAATACCGTATGAGAAATTTGCAGTCCCCAACATATTTATGTCTGCTGGGTTAAGAATAATATAACGTGCGGGCATTTTCATTGGCTCAATTTCAAGCTTAATATCTCCATCCTGATTCAATGGATTAAAGTCTCCAGTTTTATCTTTTGGATTACCGGTAGGATAACCCATGTGATTTTCTGGCGCACCCATTGGTTGATTTTGTTCTATTACTGGATTACCTACGCTGGTATTTTTGGAAGCTAATGTTTGAATGATTTTTTTAACATCATTCGGCTTAACATCGGCATCAAAACGATAGATGAATACATTTCCGCTACGATAGTATTCACGGAAAAATTTATCCTGCAAATCCCAAATGCCAATTTTATTGAATAAGGCCCCAAAGAAAGCTCTTGATTGCTTATTTCCGCCTTTCCAAAGAATATCATCAATGGAAAACTCAGTCATTAAATCAATAATGTTCCTGAATAGGGCAAAGTTCCAATAACACTTTTGGCAAAGGATAACCGCATCACGAATATCAACGGCAGAAGCACTTGGGCCATAGATGGCATTTGAATTACGAAAAGGAACAAGTCCATTATCAATATTTGCAAATCTATCTGTCCTTTCTATTGAACCAGCAACATCTCGTCTCATGCTGGTTTGATTTGAAGAACGCTCAGATGCCTCTGAAACCATTTCTGGTAGTCCAGACGCGCTCTTACCTGTTTTTTTATTTGCTTTCTTATCTTCCAGAGACTTTGGCGCACCAACTGTTGCCCCAAGCTGGTGTAAAGCCTTTAACTTCTGTGATGACTTCTTTTTCATAAACTATTATACTTAAAAATACGGATTAGAGTAGTTTCCATAGAAGGAAGCTGACCCCGTTTCGTCAGGAAACCTCAAAATCGTGTAAATATTGGCTGACCCGCTGTTTGGAAATGAATACTGATTTGCAGGCCATTTAATGTTCACACCACTACCATTTACACTAACTGATTGTAAATTGAACAACTGAGAGCTAGTTCCATTGTTTTGAGGAACATTGATATTCCTAATTTTAATAATTATTGATTGTCCTGTTGCAAAATTATTGCCTGAAATATTGACCGCCACTGGATTCACACCGGCAGCGTTTCCAGATATGCCGGAACTAATTTGAAGGGAATACATATCATACAAATTAGGGTCTAAAAGAACAGAACTACTCGCTGAACCTGTTCCATTACCATAAACCAAACTGAAAAAATTTTGTGGTCTAAGTGGGCCGGGAACACCAGATAAACCTTGTGGCCCGACTGAACCAGATGCCAAAGTCTGCCAAGGAGAACCAGTTGGAGCCACTCCACTAATAGTCGTCGCGCCCGTATTTATGAAACTCGAACCAGAATAAGTAACTACTGTATTCGTTGGATAACCATAGATGCCAGAATATACTCCTGAAAAATGATTTGATAAAGAACCGGCAGGGCCAGTCGCTCCTGTTGTTCCAGTTGCCCCCGTAACTCCAATAGCACCAGACTGACAAAGCATTTGCCACGGAGAATTTGGTGGATAAATTCCACTTACATTAGAACCTGTATTTACAAAACTAGAACCAGCATAAAAAACAATAATATCATTTCCATAAACATATCCCGTATTGAAATTTCCAGAAAAATGATTTGAAATACTCCCTGCTGGCCCGACTGAACCAGATGGCCCACCTTGAGGCAAGGGAATCCAAGGCTGTTGAATTCCATTCGCTAATTGAAATTGAATATAGATGGCACTACCACTTCCAGAATAGATATAGCCGACAACATCAGCACCGTCATTGCCTCTTAAACCAGTTGGGCCAATTTGTCCAGTTGGGCCAATCTGACCTGATGGGCCGGGAATACCCTGCAAACCAGCAGGGCCAGCTTGAGAAGCAAATATCGCATTACCCAAGACAACTGCATAACCAGTGGATGTAGATGAAGCTGGAAGGACGGTATCAGTTGTTGTGTCTTCTTGACCAAGAGAATAGACAATAAATCCATATTGATATAAATTCTGAGAAGCAAAACTGGTAGAGAAAGAAATTTTTGTTCGATAAAGATTGTTAATCAATTTATTTCCATATACAGAAAAATTAGTTGTCTCAGCTTCCGCCGCAGGAAAAATATTGTAGGGGTCATGGCTAGTTGAATAGACACCAGTAGGGGTTCCACTTGGAAAAAATACGAATCTCCAATATCCAGTATTATTAGAATCCTTGTAATAATTCGTCTGGTCGCCAACATGGAATGGAATATTTTGTCCAGAGAAAAAGCCAGAAAGAGACTGCAAATCACCACTTGTCAAAGCATGAGTATTGAGTCCGCTTGAATCAATGGTATAAGCCATACCCCTCATAAAAGTAATATCTGGCGCGACATTACCACTGTAATAAGGATTGATAATCGTTTGATTTGGAAAAGTATTAAGCGGCAGATAAGGAGAATTGATATATCCAGTTCCGCTTTGTTGAAAATCTAATTCAATCGAACCCGGTGGCCCGATTGGGCCAGCTATTAAAGATATAGGAGAACCAGTTCCTTTAAGATGGTCAAATTGAGGAAAAATAAAATTACCGCTCTGAAAAAACCCAGTTACAGAAACACCAGTGGAACCACTCAATCCCTGAAAATTAAATCCACTTGAATTACCGTTGGAAAGATAGAAAGTAAGAATATGGCTTGATGTATCATAATTGATACCCGTAACTCCAACACCAGTAGCTCCTGTGTGACCAGTAGCTCCACTTGGCCCTGCAACACCACTTGGGCCTTGGATATAAATTGCATCCCCACTTGAAGTGATTGATATTCCTCCAACATTTACATAAGCATTTCCACCCGAAGTATAGGCATTAAAAGATGTATTACCAAAATTTATTCCACTACCAGATGCTAAATTAAGTTGGTTGGCAAAAAGTTGTGCATAAGGAAAAATAGAAGAACCGACGTTATAGACTCCCGAACCAGAGGGAATAAGATTGCCAGAAATATTAGGCCAAGGAAATGAGGAGAATAACCCAGAAACAAAACTAGCCAGTTCTGTTTGATTTATCTGCTTGAGCCTAATTGTTGAATCAAATGCCATAATCCTTTAGACTATTACACTTTTATACTAATTCCGGTGTGAAAGTGTTGCTTTCTTCCGGAACATTCATCAAGTCAAAATACTGCTTCAAAGCCCAGCATCCCAACATTAAAGTGGTATATGAGTCCTTTCTCATTCTGGTTGAAGTGTTGTTTCTTTTCATTACTTGAGGCAAATCAAAACTTTGAGTTCCTTTGGCCGTTGTTTTTACCTCAATAGAGGCGCATTGATACTTCTGTTGTTTAACGAGGAAAGCTTGGTCGTCAATCAACTGTGTCATTCCACCACTTTTCTTTTCTCTGTCTGTTTCATCTTTTTGAGATATATCTTCAACGCCAGTAAGAGATAAATCAATGTCTGCTGAAATTGCCCTGTCGAAAGAATTGGCATCGGCCTTGATATTACTTGCGAACCAAATCTTCTTGTAATCAATGCACCCTTGTAAATATTCATTACCCTTACGGATGAAGTCGCTTGTAAAATATTGTGTAAAAACAATTCTATGAATGGAACGATTATATTCCCTTCGAGCTTTTTTCAATTCTACTTCTAATTCCGAACCATCTTTTTCAGCATGAAATTCCAAAATCTTAAACTCAACACCAGCCTTTTTGAAAAGTTCATTTTCATTAGCTGATTCAATAAACTGATAACCAGCATAATCAATAACAATCATGTGAATATCGAAGTTAGTCCAAAGGTAAAACAAATACTTAACATTGTCTTTCAAGTCTTTACCAAACTTGGCATAGTTGTGAACAACAGTTCCCCCCACTTTGCCTTGCTTGAATTTATCCTCATCAATTTCAATGACTGTCATTGCGAAAGTATCCGCTGTCGAAGAATTGGATGCGTTAGGGTCAATCGAAAGAATATATCTTTTACCTTTTTCTCCCTGTAAAAGAAGGGACAACTGTTCTCCGTCTGAAATAGTGCTCTCCATCATTTTCTTCATTGAGAAATAACTGTACTAACCATCAATGAACTGCGCGCGAGATTATCTTTTCAAGTCTACTGAATT
>Ga0137403_10000439_pt1 | contig 53454 bp, 43 predicted proteins | sample CZOMad2_1_16fung_FD_122057 | JGI IMG/M metagenome (GOLD analysis project Ga0137403, IMG submission 122057) | Vadose zone soil fungal communities from Angelo Coast Range Reserve, California, USA - CZOMad2_1_16fungal (Hybrid Assembly) | ecosystem: Environmental > Terrestrial > Soil > Vadose zone... | reverse complement strand
GGAGTGGGATTTGTTGGGCGGGCGCATGTGGAGGCTTTGCGGCGGCTTGGCGTGACGGTTCGCGGCGTTCTGGGTAGCTCGGCGGAGCGTGGGCGGGAGGCTTGTGAGTCGCTTGGGCTGGCTCGGGCGTATGAGTCGCTGGAGGAGTTGGCGGCGGATCCGGAAGTTCGCGTCGTACATATTTGTACGCCCAATCATTTGCATTTCGAGCAGGCTGGCCGGCTCCTTCGCGCGGGCAAGCATGTGCTTTGCGAGAAGCCGCTGGCTCTTGATTCGCGCGAATCCGGGATGCTGGTGAAACTGGCGCGCGAAACGAAGACCGTTGGGGCGGTCGCCTACAATTTGCGCTACTACCCGCTGTGCCAGGAAGCTCGCGCGCGAATCGCGAGCGGACAAATCGGCGAGCCTCGCCTGGTGCACGGCAGCTTTCTACAGGATTGGCTGCTGCATCCCACCGACTGGAACTGGCGCCTCGAGCCCAAACTCGGCGGCGAGCTGCGGGCCGTCTCCGACATCGGCACACATTGGCTGGACCTAGTAACGTGGATCACCGGACGCAAGGTGACCGAAGTTTGCGCCGATCTGGCAACTGTCGTTCCGGTGAGGCAGAAACCGCGCGGCCGCGTGGAAACATTTCAGAAGGCCGCGGGCGACTATGACGAAATTCCGATCACGACCGACGACTACGCTTCCGTGCTGTTGCGATTCGAGGACGAAATGCGCGGCACGATGACCGTTTCGCAAGTGAGCGCGGGACGCAAAGCGCGCTTGTGGTTTGAAATCGACGGCAGCGAAGCTTCGTTGGCCTGGAATTCCGAGTCTCCTAACACGCTGTGGATCGGCCGCCGCGACCGGGCCAACGAAGAGTTGCCAAAAGATCCCACGCTTCTTTCAGACAGCGCACGGCCCTTTGCCGCCTATCCAGGAGGCCACGCGGAAGGCTATCCGGACACTTTCGTCCAACTCTTTCGCGAATTTTACGGATACATCGACGCGGGGAATCTGAACGCGCCGCGGTCATTCCCAACCTTCGAAACGGGCCACGAAGAATTGCTTCTCTGCGACGCTATCACCAAGAGCGCAGCGGATCGCTGCTGGGTCGCGCCCGAATCGGACTGACCGCAACGCTACTCCGGCGGGCGATATTGGTAGCGCAGGGTCGGCGGCAATTTGCCCGAGCGTTGCCGCGTGTTGTATTCAAGCTGATAGCGCAGATGCTCGTCGTCCGCCGGATAGTCTTTCCCTTCCGGATAGGGATACGGCGTCAGCGAATGCTTCGGCAGCGGCTCGACGGTAAAAGCATGCGCCGCGTAGAAGTCCAGGTCCTTCTCGAATCCATTCGCATAAAAAAAGTAATCGCGCACCCAACCTTCGGGAAGCGCCGGCAATCGCCGCGGATCGAAGTCCAGCTTTACGCCTTCGCCGGAACCGAAAACCACGAAACGATCATCCGCCGCGTCAAGCAATGCGCGCACATCCCCAAATCGCGTGTAGTTTCCGGCAGCGCGCGCGTAAGGCCCGCTCATGCTGCGTCGTGAGTACGAATACGTCGTGTCACTGGCGGGGTGCAAACGAATCTCTTTCGGGTAACCGAGAAACGCCAGCGCAGCGTTGGCCAGCGGCACTTCGGAGACGCGCACTTGACTGTTATCGAGAGTCTGGTCGATGCGAATCGCGTCCCAATAAATCTTGAGGTTGGTCACGATGCGAATTCGCCGCGTCCCCTGCGGCAATTTGCCGGTCAGATCGCTCACCATGGTTCGCTCTAGTCCTGCCGGAAAGCCCATGTCCTCGACCACGCGCACCCATTTGCCGGCAGAATCTTGGGCTTCCACATAAGGCGCGATCACTTTGATTCCCGCCTGATCCGCGGCGTACATCGAAGTGGCCGTGAAATAGTCCGTGTAGCCGTCAATTAGCAAGCGCAGTGGTTTGGCTGCGTCCCACTGGCCAAGATCGAACTCCAGCCAGTGAAGCTTGGCGAATCCAGCCAAAGGCAACTCGTCAAATTCAGTCACATATTTACGGTCACGCTTCTCGATCATCGGCAAAATGTTTCTGCCGCGATCGTCCCATGCGCCCACAGGCGGATGCGCGTCCCGCGTGGCAACTACGCGGAACTCAGGAAACGGCGGTGCGCTGACGAACCGTTCATTCGGATTCACCTCGAACGCCGCAGGATGATCTATCGCCAGCAACCGGACTTGATCGAGATAGACCGTTTCTTCCATCGGCTCCATGAATCGAAAACTGAGCAATCCGTTGCGCGGCCGCACGCTGCGTGCCGCGACCTTCAAGTATTCGTCCGGATCGGGAACGTCGCGCTCGCCCGGGGCGACCCAATGCCCAACCACGCCTGGACCAATCATGTCCGCAATGAATTCGTATTCCCGTCCGTTCCACGAAAAAAGCACCGGGCAAGAACTTCCGCGACGATCCAACTCGGCAACCACATGCGTCTTCTTGGCGGCGAGGTTGATTTCATCCTGCGGAACTCCGGTCGGCCACAACAGCCGCACTACTTCCGCTTCGCGTTCACTGCCGAGCCCGGCGAGGATCGGCGTCGCATTTTGTCCCAGATATCCGGAAGCTCCGACCACTTCCCACTTCTGATACAACGCGCCCGCGTACAACTCCACTTTTGTGCCGATTCCGTTTTTGTTGTCGTTCAGTGGTTTGAGATCAATCCTCATCCAGTTTCGCTGGTTCCCGCCGTCGTTGCGCAAGTAGAGCGTCGGGCCGTCGAGTTGCGTGACGATCAAATCCGCGTCGCCATTCCCATCGACATCCGCCACGGCGATAGCTCGCGGATCTTTCAGCTTGATGGCATCGAGATGCACATCTTTCGTGACGTCAACCCAGCCCTTCGCGCCGAGATTGCGCAGCAGTCGCAATTCTCCTCCGCTGTTCGATTCGCCCGCCGCCACCAAATCCAGCCAGCCGTCATTGTCGTAGTCCAGCGCGGCGATGCCCCAGCCTTTCTGCCAGCCAAAATCCGGCAGTGGCACACGCTGCAGTGATTTTCCGTTTACGTTTTTCCACAAACTGATTCCGGGCGTGCCCGCATGCGTAAAGGCTAAATCCATCCAGCCATCTTTGTCGAAATCAAACGCCACAACGCCAACCGCGGGAGGCAATCCTTCCTTGCTGAAATCAATTCCCGCAAGCGGAGCAAACTTCCCTTCTCGCGGATTAAGATAGACTGCCGCACCCGACGCGCCTCCCGCAATTACGAAATCAATCGCGCGGTCATTGTTGAAATCCGTGGTCACGACGCCCGCTCCGGTAGCCGTTACGCCGAGTCCCGTTTCTTCGGAAACATCCGTGAATGTACTGTTGCCGTTATTACGCCAGAGCACGTTGCGTCGAGCCGAGCCGGTTTCGGCAGCCATCGTCACGTACAAATCGAGATCGCCGTCGTGATCGTAATCCACGAAGGTCACTCCCACGCACCCGGGCTCGCGTCGAATTCCCACGTCCTTGGTTACATCCACAAATTTTCCGTTGCCCTCGTTGCGCAACAAGCGCACACCATCGCTAAGGCAAACGGCCAGATCGGTGTGACCATCGCTGTCGAAATCTCCCGCGGCACATCCCAAGCCGGCGCCGGTCAGCGCAATCGCTGCGCTCTTCGTCGCATCCTGGTACTTCCCGCCACCTGCGTTGTGGAATAGACGGCTGGCGCCATCCGCTTTGCCACTGACTAGAAACAGATCGGGCTTCCCGTCGCCGTCGTAGTCGAAAAAACAGGCTCCGGTGCTCGGCCCAGGACTCGCGGCATCAAAAGTCGGCTGCGGAGTGAATCGGACAGCAATCGCCGGTGGCGCATCCGTCGTATCGCCGCGAACCAATTCGGCAAGCGAGAATCGCCCCTGGTCGCCATACCCGGCGCCGAACGGCGCACCCAAATGCTCTGCCGTAATCTTCTGGAAGCGCGCCAAATGCTCTCGTGCCGCCGCCGTATCGCCATTTCGTTGCAGAGCTCTCGCCAATCCGAATTCCGCCGAAGCGTGGTAGGGATAGAAAAACAGCGCCTTCTGGAACGCGGCAATCGCTTCCGGATACTTCTGCAGTTGGGTTTCAGCGTAGCCCACGAAATAGTATGGGTCCGCTTCCTCGGGAACGATTTCTGTCACCCGCCGGAAAGCCGCCACTCCTCTTTCCGCGTCTCCCAAATCTTTGTAAGCGAGTCCGAGGTTGTACCAGGCGTAGGGATCCTCTGGAAGTAGCTTCGCCGCAGCTTCCAGCGCTCCGCGCGCTTCTTCCAATTTCTGCTGCGCTATGAACGCGATTCCAAGATTGAGCCGCGCAACAGCGAACGATGGATCTTCCGCGAGAGCCTTCTCGAAATATCTTTGCGCGTCGCCCGGGCGCTGCTGATTCATGTACGCCACGCCCAACGTATTCAGGCGCAACGCCTTCTCGTGAGCAGCCACCGGCGCAGTTTTTGAGAGAGCTGTTGCGCGCCGCGATGCTTGCCGCGGGCGAACCAGAATTGCCGAGATTAAGGTGAATCCGCAGGTTAGGATGATTGAGGCGACCAAGCGTCGCCGGAAATAGAGCATCGGTTCGGGTTCCTGTCCGCGTGGAATGCCGTCAGCGTTTTAGCGACCGCCTAATAGGGCACATGCGATTCTCGTGCGCCAGGCAACCAGCGTCAATCGTTTTCACGTTCGTTTCAGCATGGAAGGTCTGGCGGAAGCCTTGACGCCCGCTCGCACCACGCTTACTCTCCCGTTTCCATGGCATCTAACCCGTTTTTCTCCATCGCGGAAATTGCCGGCGCGGTCCGAAGCAAAGGAATTTCCGCAAGCGAACTCCTGCAAGCTCACTTGCAGCGTATCGAACGCCTGCAGCCAACACTTAATGCTTTCATGCATATCGATAGCGAAGCCGCGAGCGCAGCAGCCCGCCACATCGACGCCGCCGTCGCGCGGGGCGAAGCAACGGGTGCTCTGCTTGGCGTCCCGGTCAGCATAAAAGGATGCATCGACGTCGCCGGCTGGCCGTGTCCCGCCGGCTCGCTACTCCGCAAAGATTACGCTGCACGTCAGGATGCGCCGCTGGTCTCACGGCTGCGCGCTGCCGGAGCCGTGCTGATCGGCAACACAAACACGCCAGAATTCCTGATGGCTTACGAAACCGACAATCGGCTGCAAGGAAGAACCAGCAATCCTTGGTCACTGGAGCATTCCGCTGGCGGCTCCAGCGGCGGTGAAGCTGCTGCAATTGCGTCCGGCTGTTCCGCCGGCGGCATAGGCAGCGATGGTGGCGGCTCGATTCGCGTGCCCGCGCATTTCTGTGGCATCTGCGGGCTCAAGCCCACTCCTGGCCGAGTTCCGGCCACCGGACATTTTCCCGGCGGAGGAGGAGCTTTTTCCTGGATCGGTGTCGTCGGCCCAATGGCGCGCAACGTTGCCGACTTGCGTTTGCTTTTTGCCGCGATGGCTGGACCCGATCCCGGTGATCCGCTTTCCGCGCCAGTACCATTTTCCGAGGTGCCGCTCGACAAACTGCGTGAGACGCGCATCGGCATCCTGGAGAGCGACGCGCTCGGCAAAGCAACCGAAGAAACGCGCCAAGCCACAGATCACGCCGCGAAGCTGTTGGAAACGGCGGGATTCGTCGTCGAACCGCTTCGCCTCACCGGTCTTGATCGCGCACTTGATCTGTGGTGGTATTTTTTCGGCGCGGTGATCGCTCATCTTTTGTCCCAAGCGATCGCGGGCAAAGAATCGCTTCTCAGCACTCAGTTTCGCGAATATCTCGCCGTTGCCGCGAACGAATCCGTTCTCACGCTCGACCGCTTTGCACAATCCTGCGCCGCTCGCGACTCTCTTCGCGAAAACCTCATCCGGCAAATGTCCGCGACGCCTGTCCTTCTCTCTCCAGTTTCATCCGCGCCCGCGTTTCGACACGGAGCAGGAAACTACCAGCGTGGCTCGGGCTATCTGGACATCATGCGCTATTCGCAGTGGCTCAATCTTGCAGGATTTCCGGGAGCCTCCGTCCCGATTAACTTTTCTTCCGACGGTCTCCCCATCGGCGTGCAAATCATCGGCCGCCCTTACGATGACGAACTGGTCCTCGCGGTCGCCGAAACACTCGAATCCGCCCGTGGCCCCTGGAAGAATCCTCAAATCTAATCGCTCCCACCGCTTTTCCGCCGCACCGGGGCCAGACCATTCAGTTTTCTTACCCGGATCGCACTCAAATTTCCGCTTGACATCCGCCCTGTATCGGTTATTAACTCGATTTAACAAAGGTTTTTGTAGGGGTCGGCAAAGCACGGTGCTTGCTCTCTGCCGCATGTTTCAGGGGTTGGTATGCGCAAGGATAGTTCGGCTCATACCTCACGCTTTTCTTTCAATGGGCTGTTTCCACGCGGCATGCCGCTGGACTTTGCCCCGGGGTATCTCAACGTTCCCTCAGAGGGGGTTTTGTGCGCATAAAGATTCTCGTGGTTTGCCTGATTTGTCTTTTCGTTTCCGCTTGCGGCGTTTCGGCTCAGGAAATTACCGGCACTCTGTCCGGCACCGTTACGGACTCCAGCGGAGCCGCGGTCCCGGACGCCAACGTAACCATTCTTCGAATCGAGTCTGGCGCCACCCGCCAGACCGCGACATCCGACGCCGGCATCTTCTTCTTCAATAGCCTCCCCATCGGCAGTTACAAGGTCACCGTCGAGAAAGCGGGTTTCAAATCCTCCGAGACCACCAACGTCGCGCTCCACGTAAACGATAAACTCGATCTTTCCATCAAACTCGACGTCGGCAACGTTTCCGAAAAAGTAGTCGTCAGCGGCGAAATCCCGCTCCTGCAAACCGAGAGCGCCGAACTCTCCACGCTTATCGCTTCGCAACAGATTAACGATCTGCCTTTGAACGGCCGCGACTTCAACCAACTCGTCGATCTGGTTCCCGGCGTCGCTCCCGACAATGGCCGCGTCAATGGCGGGGTCGGCTTGAACAGTGATACCAACGTTTCCATCAGCGGAGCGCAATCCAACTCGAATCTGTTCCTGGTGGACGGTGAATACAACCTGGACAGCGGTGGCAACGGCAACCTGCTGGTAACCCCATCGGTCGACTCCATCGAGGAGTTCAAGATTCTTCGCAATGACTACAGCGCCGAGTTCGGCGGCGCCACCGGAGGCGTCGTCAATGTCGTCACCAAGTCCGGCGGCCAGGACTTTCACGGCTCCGCCTACGATTTTTACCGCAACGATAAGCTGGATGCCACCGATACCTTTCTCAACGCAGCCGGACAGGCCAAAAGCCGTCTGCATCAGAACGACTACGGCTTCACCATTGGCGGTCCGGTGTTCATCCCAAAGGTCTATAACCAAAATCGTTCGAGCGATTTTTTCTTCATTTCCACGGAGTGGCGCCATGAGACGCGCGGCAACGTGGTCAAGGACTTCGTGCCGACCGCTCGCCAACGCCAGGGAATTCTCGATCCCACTTGTGCCGTGACCACGGGCCCCTGCACGGTCCAGCCCGCCGATCCCCAGGAACTGGCTATCGTGGATTCCAACGGGAACCTTGAGCCGAATGTTCCGCAAGCGCAAATCGATGCAAATGCCACCGCGTTCATGACTCGATATCCGCTGCCGAACGCGGACGCCTCCAATGGCTTCAACTGGATCAGTTCCGCCAACCGCGGCACAAAAGACAACACCCAGCTTTACAAATGGGACCACAATTTCGGCAGCAAGTATGTCCTTTCGATGCGTTACATCGGCATGACCCAGGGGTTAGCCGGAATTGGCTGCGACATTTTCGGTATTTGCGACGATTTCCCATCCTCGGCCACTGACTGGACCTGGCAAGGCAAGAATGTAATCGCTAAGCTCACCGCCACTCTGACGCCGCGCCTTGTAAACGACTTCCAATTCGGATATTCCAATAACGCACTCTCTTACGTCACTGCGGCAACCGCCGACCCGGCGCTTTCCTCTCACGCGGGTTTCACGTACACGGAACTCTTCCCGGAGACTTCAGGTTCTTTCCCTTCGCTCAATCAGGGAAGCACGCTCGACGGCTTTGCTCCGCTCGGTCACGGCGCCCCTTTCCGCAACCGCACGGATAATTTTCAATGGAAGGACGACATCGGCTACGCCTTCGGCAAGCACAACCTCAAGTTTGGCGGCTTCATGCGTTTCAACCGCAAGAAAGAGCCCGCCAACGGTGGCACCAACGACACCGCCGGCCAATTCAGCTTCAATTCCTTTTTCGATCTGCTCAACGGGAATTTCGCCACCTATCAGGAGGAGCAGACGCTCAACAATGTATACGACCGCGAGCGCGACTACGCTCTGTACGCACAGGACACCTGGAAACTCACGCCGCACCTGACTCTCGATCTCGGCCTGCGCTACCAGATTCTCGCCCAAATCTTCTCGGCGACGAACAACATCTCCAACTTCCGACCCAGCGCTTACGACGCCAGCGTTTGCACCGCCGCCGACTTCGATGCCAATGGCAACGTCGATCCCATCTGCGCCACCAACGGCATCGTCACGCCGAAGACTGCCGGCGTAGGCCGCTCCACGCTGCCCAACCACTACGGCGACTTCGAGCCGCGCATCGGTATCGCCTGGCAGCCTGAAGCGGTCAAGAATCTCGTCATACGCGCTGGTTTTGGCGTCTTTGCTGGACGCGACGCGCTTTCTCAAACCAGCTCTCTGGGCTCGCAATTGCCCAACGACATCGTCGCCAACGTCACCGGCCTGTCGTTTGGACAACTGGGCGCATTCGATCCGGCTACGCCGCAACCACCAGCTCGCCTATTTGCGCTCGGCACTCCGTACATGAGCCCAACAACTTATCAATACAATCTCGGCGTGCAATACCAGATTGGCAGCAGCACCGCGGTCGACGTTGCCTACGTCGGCAATCACGGCATTCACCTCGGCCGCAATCGCAACATCAATCAGGTTCCGGACTCGGTGCGGTTCGGCATCGCTAATTTTGAGGCTTTCGGCGCTTTCGATGCCACAAGCAATCCCGGTGGCTGCGTCCCCGACAACACCACTTGCATCGCCGATTCGCCCGACACGTTCAGACCGTTCCTCGGCTACAACGTCATCAACTACAATGAGCGAACCGGCGTCAGCCGCTACAATTCCTTGCAGATCGGCGTCAATCACCGCCTGTCATATGGCCTTCAGATGCAGGCGTCGTACACGCACAGCCGCAATATTTCCAATACCGCCAACCAGGACACCGAAGCCGGTTTCGCTCCCATTCAAAACGCCTTCGACGCAAACAGCGAAAAGGCCCTAGCCAATCAGGACACGCCGAATTCGCTCAGCGTCAACTACATCTGGGATCTGCCGTTCTTTTCCAGTAGCCACGGCATCACCCGCCAGGCGCTGCATGGATGGAAAATCGTCGGCATTTCTACGTGGCGTTCCGGAACCCCGCTCAACGTTTGCCTGATTTCAGACATCGCGGGTACCGGCACTGGCGCCGGCTCGTACGAATGCCAGCGTCCAGACCTCATCGGTAACCCAATTCTTCCTAAGAGCCAACGCACGCTCTCGCAATACTTCAATACCGCTGCCTTCGCCACTCCGCAGCTCGGTACCTTCGGGAACGCCGGCCGGAACGTTCTCCGCGGGCCGGGCATCAACAATTGGGATCTCTCCATATTTAAGGACTTCGAGATCCCCTGGTTCGGCAGAGTTCACGGCTGGGCCGCCGGAGAAACCGCCAAACTCCAGTTCCGCACGGAAATGTTCAACGCCTTCAATCATCCCCAGTATTCGCTGGGCAGCGCTGGCGGCACCTTGAACTTCCCAGACCCGGCTTTTGGCGCCGTCACCACCGAGCGTAACCCCCGCGAGATTCAGCTCGCTCTGAAGCTGGTTTTCTAGTTTCCGCGACATCCGCCAAAAAGGAAAAGCGCCGAAGCCGCCTTCGACCTTTCCTTTTGTTATATCGTTCTTCTAACCTTTCGCAGTAGAATCCCGCCTCATGGACGAAATGAGCCGCCGCGCCTTCATCGAATCCTCGGTCGCCGCTGCGGTGATCTCTTCCCTGCCGTCGGCCTTGGCGCGCCCCGAGCATCGTGTCAGCCCCATCGGCCTCCAGCTGTACACTGTGCGCAAGATTATGAAGGCCGATTTCTCCGGCACGCTCGCCAAAGTCGCCGCCGCCGGCTACAAGGAAGTTGAGTTCGGCGACTACTTCACACTCTCGCCCAAGGAAGTCCGTGCCGCCCTCGACCAAGCCGGCCTGGTGTCACCCTCGAAGCACGTCGACTACAGAACCGTCACCAACAGTTTTCTGCGAGCCGTCGACGCCGCTCACGTCGTGGGCCACAAGTTCCTCGTTAATCCGTGGATCGATGAATCTATCCGCGAACATCCCGACGGCTGGAAGCAAGCCGCTGAGGCTTTCAATCGCGCCGGCGAAACCGCGAGAAAAGGCGGCATTCAGTTCGCTTATCATAATCACTGGTTTGAATTTAAGCCCATGCGCGACGGCACTCTGCCTTACGATTTGCTGCTCAAAGCCTGCGACCCGCATCTTGTGGCCATGGAAATGGATCTCTGCTGGGTCAACGTCGGCGGCAGCGACCCCATCAAATATTTCAATCGATATCCCGGCCGCTTCCCCATGGTCCACGTCAAAGACGTAACCAAATTCCCCAGTCCGCGCCCCATCGAAGGTGCTGTCCTCACCGTGCCGCAAGCCGTTGCAGATATGACTGAAGTCGGCAGCGGCATCATCGACTGGAAGCACATCTTCGCCAACTCTGGCAAGGCCGGCATCCAGCACTATTTCGTCGAGAACGACGAACCCACCGACGCCATCGCCAGTATCACCAAAAGCCGCCAATACCTCACCACCCTCCGCTTCTGATTTTGTTTTTTCTGGAACTCTGGCAGAATTCCTTGCCTTCCGGGAGGCCGCTCGTGCTTCGTCTATCTCTTGAAATAGCTGCAGGCGTGCTCGCCGCTTTCCTGCTCGTTCCGCAAAACACGGCAACCCATCCGCATCCGCAAACCAAGCCCGCTCACCTCAAAATCACCAACATCCCCGCCCGCCCCGAGGATGTCTCTACCATCGACGGTATCGTGAAAGCCTACTACGAAGTCGTTTCCGCTCCCGCAGGCCAGCCACGCCAATGGAACCGCGATCATACCCTTTACATCCCAGGAATCCGCTTCGTCGAGTTCAGCGAATCCAAGGACGGCAAAAACACCGCACAATCCATGACTCACCAGCAATTCGTCGACAAAGCCGAATCCGAGCTCGGCAACTCCGCATTCTACGAGCACGAAATCCATCGCATCACTCAACGCTTCGGCAACGCAGCCCACGTCTTCTGTACCGCCGAACTATCCGCCACACTCGGCGGCCCAGCGATCGGCCACTCCATCGACAGCCTCGAACTTTTCTGGGATGGTCAGCGCTGGTGGATCACCAGCGTCAATATCTGGCCCGGCGATGGCCCCGGCCGCCCGCTCGCGCCAGAATTTCTTCCGTAGTTTTCGCGCCCTTGCGGCTAGTCCGCTGACCGGTCTTGCTTAGCAGGGAGTTTGGTTATTTCGGTCATGCCAAATGCGGCGAGCAGTTGCTTCTGTACCTGCTCCGAGAGTTCGTTCAAAGCGATGATGCCTTCCGATCCGCTGCCGATGCGCTGCCGTAGTTTCCGCTGTCCGAGCGGCGTTTCGACGGTACGCAGCACAACGTCCGCAATCTCCTGCGGATCGCCTTTCGCAGCCACGCTGAGCAATGTCGTAACGCTGTCGGCCAGACCATTCACCGCGCCGTAGGTATCCGTGCGCGCCAGGTCGCCGGCCTTTTCGATGTTGCCAAACACCGCAGTGGGATACGCGCCCGGCTGAATGATCACCGAATCGATTCCCTGCCCGGCAAGCTCGTAGCGATATTCTTCCGCTAGGGCTTCCAGCGCCCACTTGCTCGCGCAATAGAATCCCATGCTGGGGACCACGACGCGCCCACCGCCGCTGCTGATGTGAATCAATAGTCCGCTTTTTTGTTTGCGCATGTGCGGCAGCACCGCGCGATTCATGCGCACCACGCCAAAGAAATTTGTATCCATGATGCGCTGCGCCTGCTCGATAGTAACGGCTTCCGTCACCCCCATCAATCCGTAGCCGGCGTTGTTAACCAGCACATCGACGCGGCCAGCTTCGCCAATCACTTCGTTGACGGCGCGCCCGACTGATCCGCCGTCGGTCACGTCCAATTCAATCGCGCGCAGCCATAGCGATTCGCGTGCCGCAACTTCGCGCAATTCCCGTGCGGCCCCGGCGTTTTTGCCATTCACGTTGCGCATCGTGGCAAACACGCGATAACCCTTGCGCGCCGCGGTTTCCGCGATCAACCGCCCGAAGCCGGTACTTGCTCCAGTCACTACAACTACTGCTCCCGAATTCATAAGCCTCACCTTACAATTCGCCCTGAGATGCCTTCATTTGCCGGATCGTCCGGCGGGCGCCATGGCACCGGAGGATACCAGCCCAAGGCCAACACGGCTACCCGCGCCCGAAATGAAAAAAAAGCCCGGCGCATCTCGCGCCGGGCCCTGACTCGTTCTTTTTTTACGCCGCTACCTGCCGACCGTCTTCAATCCCTTCAGCAGCGCATGCACCATGTCATGGACTTGATCCTGCGAGAATTGCACCCTGTACGCAGGCTCCTCGCCTACTGCTCGATACGCAAGCCTCTTCGACCGCGTCTGCAGCAGGTCTAGAACAAAAGTTCCTTCACGGAAGCGGATGCGCTCGTATCCGACTGGTCCGTAGCCCCAGCCATTCCAGCAACCATACGGCCCGCAAACCAGCCCGCCGTAGCCCGGATACCCCACTGGCACCGTCGCGTTTCGTTGCCGCACCGCAAAGTGATAGTCCAGAACAAAATCCGCCACAGCGGGATCGCTCACTTGCGAGAGCCCTTTGGCGGTCAGTTGTCGCTCAATCTCACTCTTGAATCGGCGCCGGTCAATCTCGGTGGCTGGATCTTCTTCGCGCTGAACGTTTTCGCCGCCGCGCCCAATCACGTCTCGCGAAATTACCGGGCGATCGTTGCGGCCCGCATTTCGCGCATCATTCCTCGCGTCATTCCGCGCTTCCATGGGCTTCCACGCCCAGGTGGCGCGCTTGGCGATCGGAATCTCCGGATCGCGAATAATCTGTACGTGTTCATCGCATCCCGCGAGAAACAATCCGCAAGCGGCGGCGGCAATTACTGCTCCGCGCGAAATCGCGGTACTCCAGCGAAAACCCAGCATGGCAGAGTCCTCCAGGCGACCTTCCATCTTGTACAACCCCAGTCGTTTAGATTAGTTGCGGCCGGAAGCGAGTTGCCACCCGATCCTCAGGAAGACTTGACGCCCCAGTCCTGCGGTGGAAAAATCACCGGCCAGAAGTTCGGCGATGGCCGGTCAAATTCGAAGGCTGTAGCAAAGTACTCCGGGCTGGGCTGCTCGATACGCACAACATGCCCCTTTTCCTGCTTGCCGCTCTTCGGGTTCATCAGGGTGAGCGGTTGCCCCAAATACAATTCCGTCTTCAGCTTCAGAAGTCCGCCGTGAGCGTTGACCACCAGCGTTTGGGTTTCTTCTCTTACCGGTGTGCGCTCGGGAGTCTCCGCCAGCACCGTGATCGCCACTTGCAGCATCACGCGTTCGCTACGCCGCCGGTTTTGCGGGTCTAGAGGAATCCCCATTCTTGCTCGGAACCGCTCCGGGATGCGCGGCCATCTTCCGCTCCAAGCGCGCTCGAACCCCGGGCCATTCCGCCTCGACAATACTGTAATACACGCTGTGACGGATGCGCCCGGTAGACATGACCATGTGGTTCCGAAAGATACCTTCCTCCTTGGCGCCAATCCGCAGGATCGCAGCGCGTGATTTGTCATTCAGAGAGTCGGTCTTCAGCTCAACGCGTAGGCATCCCACGGTCTCAAACGCATGACCAAGCAGCAGGTATTTTGCTTCGGTGTTTACCGCGCTGCGTTGCCAGGCCCCGCCGATCCACGTCGAGCCGATTTCCACGCGGCGGTGTTCCCGTTCGATATTCATATAGCGAGTGCTGCCAATCACGCGCCGGCTTGCCTTCTCGATGATCGCAAACGGCACGGACGCGCCGCAGGCTTGTTCTTCGAGCGCCTTGTCGACATACGCAGCCATTTCGGCCGGTGTGCTCACAGAATACGGGATCCATTTCCATAGATCCGGATCCAGACCCACGTCGCAAAGGCCACCATCATGGGCGTGAGTCAGCGGCTCCAGGCAGATCGCGCGGCCTTCCAGAGTTATAGGTCCGATCCTGATCGGTTCGTGCATGGTGCACGAATTCTGCGCCGGGAAGCCGGGCTTTTCGACGACCAATATGGACGATTTACAGCCCTTTTGCTTGCCTCCAAGCTCTACAGCACGCCAAGGAGTCCATTGTCGGTTCACTAGGTCGCTTCACCCGGGCAAAGTACCGTTCCAAAACGAGATGCGAGGCGGCCACCCCGTAAGGTATGATAGAGCGTTGTGAAATTAGATAGTTAGGACAACGATGCCGACGGATACAAACGGAAAGGTCTTGCTGCGTGTACGCCCGCGAGGATTCTGCGCTGGCGTGGTGCGCGCAGTTGATATCGTCGAGCTGGCCCTCGAAGCCTATGGCGCTCCGGTCTACGTGCACCACGAAATTGTGCACAATACATACGTTGTAGAACAGTTGCGGCGCCGCGGCGCTATTTTCGTCGAATCCATTGAAGATGTGCCGCACGGTGCGGTGCTGGTCTTCAGCGCGCACGGCGTGCCGCCTCCGGTGCGGGAAGAAGCCAAGCAACGTTCGCTGAAAGTAATCGATGCCACCTGCCCGCTGGTGACCAAGGTGCATCTCGAAGCTCTTAAATTTGCCCGCGAGAAGCGCACCATAATTCTGATTGGCCACAAAGACCATCAGGAAATTGTGGGCACTTCCGGCGAAGCTCCAGACCGTACTATCGTGGTCGATTCCGTCGAAGCGGTCGACCGCCTCGAGGTCAGCGATCCCGAGCGGCTCGCATTTCTGACCCAGACGACGCTCAGTCTGTATGACACTCAGGAGATCGTCACACGGCTCCGTCAGAAATTTCCCAAGATCGTCGGCCCGAAGAGCGATGACATTTGCTATGCCACGCAAAACCGCCAGGAAGCAGTCGAGCAAGTGGCACAGGACGTCGATCTGATTCTGGTGGTTGGCTCGCAGAATAGCTCGAACTCGAATCGTCTCGTGGAAGTCGCGCAACGCCGCGGCGTTAAAGCTGAGCTTATCGACTCTGCGTCCGACATCGATCCTAAGTGGCTCGAAGGCGTGAAGCGCGTTGGTCTGACCGCCGGTGCTTCCGCTCCGGAAGTTCTCGTCGAGCAGGTCAGTGATCGCCTTGCCGAGCATGGCTTCACGGACCAGCGCGATCTGGATTTGATTCGCGAAGACGTGCGGTTTACGCTGCCGCCGGAGCTGGCCAGCATCGCTCCCGCGCCACGTCGCTAAAAAGTTCTGGTTAGGGCTGGAAAGTCCGGCGAGGGGGCTGTTCAGCGCCGGCGGTAACAAAGCCGGGCAGTAGAGGTAGAACACCACACAGGGGGCGACCTTGGCGGTCAAAATCGTCCGTCATCCGAGGAAGATTGCCTTAATTGGCGCACCTTCGAGCGCCGCCGCTTTCCTTGCCGGAAGCGAGAAAGCTCCCGCCGCTTTGCGCGCCGCGGGACTTGTCGAGCGGCTGCAAACTCTGGGCTACGAAGTCATCGACCAGGGCGATTGCGCGCCGCGCCTTTTCGCCGACGATGAAGAGCATCGCCGCGCCCGCAATCTCAGCGAAATCGTCGCCGGCCTCAACGACCTCAAGCTTCGCGCCGAAGCTGCGATCAAGAGTGGGGCCCTGGTCCTGGTTCTCGGCGGAGACTGCGCCCAAGTCATCGGCCTGCTCACCGGCTCCCGCCGCTACTACAAACACATCAATCTCTTGTGGTTCGATCGCGACGCCGATCTGAACACTCCGGCTACCACGCCATCCGGCCGCATTGACGGCATGGTCGTCGCGCATGTAATCGGCAAGGGCGCCCCGGAGTTGGTGCGCTTCTTTGGCGAGTCAGCGCTGGTCCGCGAGCCGGACGTGCTCCTCTTCGGTCTCCAGCGGGTTGATCCGCCCGAGCAGGAATTTCTCACGCGCTCGCCCATGCGCCATGTGCACGCTGCGGACATCCAGCTAAAGGGTGCTGCCAAGTCCGCTGATGAAGCTCTCGCGCACTTGCATGCGGACGGACGCGAATTCATCCTGCATCTCGATACGGACGTCATCGCTCCGGAAGATTTTGCCGCCGTGAACGTTCCGGACACCAGCGGCGGCTTGCGGTTAGACGATGTCCGCATGGCGCTGAAACAAATCGTTCGCCACAAGAATCTGCTTGGCTTCGACGTCGCGCAATACAACCCGGACAAAGATCCCGACGGCTCGGCAGCCAAGAAACTCATCGACCTCATTGTCGATGCGCTCGCTGCACGCTTCGAATCCGCCGATGCTCCAGCTCTTGATGCCGCGCCTTCACAGGATGCCGTGGGTTCCACGGCTCCCGCGCGCGAGCATCCGTCTCCGGCGCCGGCGCTATCCCCTGAGCCGTCTGTCGACGAGCAGTCTCAGGAGGAGCCGCCTCCAGCGGAGACTTCCTCGAGCGAAACCTCCGCCTAGCGTAGCTGGGCCAGCGCCGCCAACTGCTAAGTGTTGTTGTGCCGTTCTCGTCATCGGTGCACATCACGGCGCACCCCACCCAATTGAATTTCACACCCGTATCCCAGCCGCTACGATGAAGGAAGAGCGCAGCACAAATGCAGCCCTTCCAACAAGACGCTTGGCTCCTGCTCGCGCCGCTGCTGCTCTTCGTCTACTACCTGACCGCGCGGCTCGCCACCGCACGCAAGCGCGACGCCCAGTCAAAGCCCGGCCCGCTGGTGATTCGCTATGAGCCTCCTGCCGGCTTGTCCGCGGCCGCTGCCCGTTATGTGCTAACCACTGGCAGCGATGGCCGTTCGCTTGCAGCCGTGATCGCGGAACTAGCCGCACGAGGCTGCCTGCGTGTCGAGCCCCTTGACGGAAAATACAAGCTCTCGCGGCTCATGAGCGACCGCGCTACTGAATCCAATCTCGCGCCCGAAGAAAAAGACTTGCTCATCACGCTGTTCGAGGACGGGCCGGTCCTCGAACTTACGCCGGCGATGGACCAGCGCAACATCGCCCAGAATTCACGCTACGTTTTTCATATCCAGCAGCAACTCCAGAAGCGCCTGGCCGGCCTGTACTTCAAGCGCCAGTCGGGAGTCATCGCGCTCGGCATCCTCGTAACCTTTGTCACTGCCCTGCTGCTCGCAGTCAGCGCACACCGACGCAGCACCACGGCAGCGCTGTTTTTCAGCATATGGATTCTCTTCGCCGGGCTTTGCCTGGGCTTTCTCGTTGAGATCGCTTTCATTCCGGCCTGCAAAGACACCATTCGGTCTCGCTCCAGCGCCCTTCGCCTCCTGCCTGGATTGGCGGCCATTGTCGCATTTTGCGGCGCTATCGGGGCCTTGTTCGGTCAGCTCTACGAAGAAGTTTCACCGGCGTTTGCCGCGACCATCCTCGCGCTGCTTCTCGTCAATCTCGGCTGGGCTCCGTTCCTGAAGTACACCACGCCGCTCGGGCGCAAAACGCTCGACGAAATCGCCGGCTTCCGCGCCTTTCTCGAAAGCGTGGAACGCGACCGCCTCGAAAAACTGAATCTTGCCGGCGAATCGCCGCAGCACCTCGATGACTGCCTCTCGTACGCCATCGCTCTGGAGGTAAGAGAAGCCTGGGGCGACCATCTCACCGGCACCTTCTTCGCCGCCACCATCGCCCGCTAGCCGGAATACCCTTTCGCAGGGTCAATCTTTAGGTTGGCCATCGCGCAATTTGCTCTTGACAGCGGTTCCGCGCACTTGTATATTTCCATTCGGTTATGCAACCTGGAGGTTATGGACAGATGGCACCAGCCGGCCTCGACGCCACTTTTGCCGCCCTGGCCGATCCCACTCGCCGTGCCATCCTCGCCCGGCTCGCCTCCGGCGAAGCGTCCGTGACTGAACTCGCTGAGCCTTTCGACATCAGCCAGCCGGCCATTTCCAAGCACCTGAAGGTACTCGAGCGTGCAGGCCTGATTTCGCGAGGCCGCGACGCCCAGCGCCGTCCTCGCAAGCTGGAAGCCCAGCCGCTCGCCGAGGCCACCGATTGGCTCGAACGCTACCGCGCGATTTGGGAAGCCAACTACCAGCGACTCGACGCCCTGCTCAGCGAACTGAAATCCGGCCAAGCCAAACCCAGGAAGAGAAAAACTCGACTCAACAAACAAAGAGGAGAACACCGATGAACGACGGACCGATGAAGGCGGCACTACAGATAACCACTCCCACCGACCGCGAAATCGTGATGACCCGCGTCTTTGACGCGCCGCGCCACCTGGTTTTCGACGTCTGGACCAAACCCGAACTCGTAAGGCGCTGGCTAACCGGACCGCCAGGCTGGACCATGCCCGTGTGCGAAATCGATCTGCGCGTTGGCGGCCGCTATCGTTACGTCTGGCGCCATCCGGACCGGCCGGAGATGGGCATGGGCGGCGTCCATCTCGAAGTCGTTGTGCCGGAGCGCATCGTCAACACCCAATTGTTTGACCAGGATTGGACCGGCGGCGAAGCGGTCGGCACACTGGTGCTCGTCGAGCATAACGGCAAAACTACAGCCACGAACACGGTGCTGTATTCCTCGCAAGAAGTCCGGGACATGGTGATCAAGACCGGTATGGCTGAAGGCGTGGGCGCAAGCTACGACCGTCTGGCTGAACTCTTGGCATCGCAACGCGCTCGTGGCGCGGGAGCGCGCCCACAATGAGCAAACCAGCGCCGCCACGGCGCTTCGGCCGCAGCAAAAGACTGTTTCCAAAAACGGAGGCTACGCAATTCATGGTTCTCACGAAAGACGAATTCATCTCCGCACTTCGCCAGGAAGTGCGTATCTTACTGCACCTGATTTCCAAGATCGATCCCGCCAAGCTCGATTACCGGCCCACCGCCAAGCAGCGCAGCACTCTCGAATTGCTGCAATACTTGGCCATTATGGGCCCCACGCAAATCGCCCTGATCAAATCCGGCAGCTTCAATCGGCCGGCTCTCGCCGCCGCCTGGAGCCCCGCGGAAGCGGCTGCCAAAGCCATGAACTTCGAGCAGTCCGTCGCCGCCATCCAGAAACAAGCCGACGAATACCGCCGCATCTTCAGCGAATGGACCGAAGCTGACTTCCGCGGAGAAATCGATATGTTCGGCGCCAAATCGACCCGCGGCCGAGTCCTCGTGAACCTGGTTCTCTGCGGCCACGCCGCCTACCGCACCCAGCTCTTCTGCTACCTCAAGGCTTGCGGCCGCGAAGAGCTGGGCACTATGAATTTGTGGGCCGGGATGGACGCAGCGTAGCTGGGAGGCGCGACCGCGATCGCAACGAAACGTTAGCCCCTCGTCCTGCACTATCCTTCCAGCAGCAGTACCTTGCGTGCCCGTGTTGATACAGGTCTTTGGGCAGGTCAGAACCATCGTTGGCACCTAGCTGGCAGCGTTTGGCGCTATCCTGTCCCGAGTAATCGGCACGGTCTTCGACAAGATAGGCCTCATGAAACGTGGCGGTATAGCTTTAGCGGTTGTCCTCGCTATCAGCGGTGTGCTTCGCATCGCCGGTCCGGCCGCGTCCCCCAATCCGCTGGCCCCCACCCCACAAACAATCTCAACCGCCGCGCACGCTTCCGCCAAGACCTCCCAGAACGCCTACCAACAGGATCTCTACAGCACCATCCAGGATTTCTACGGCTACTGGCCGGACTCCTCCGCCGTCGTTCCCGATTGCGCGCGCGATGAAATCGAGTTCGTCGTCGCCATTCTTCCCGACCCCGTCCATACCCGGCTCAGCCTGTTCTTCGATCGCAGCATCGAAGCTCTGCAACAAGCCGCCCAGAAGCAGCATTACGCCTTCGACCGCGCCATTCTTCCCTGGGACCGCAACCCGCATCCCGAGCCCAGCGATCCGCAAGCCCGCCGCGCGGCTGCCGCTGACCAGGAAGCCCGCGAATCTTTTCCCGGCCTGCTAATCTTTCGCGATGGCTACGATGCTTCCGACGAACCGAAGCTGGAAAAAGGCGCGCCGCCACCGAAAACCGGCGACTGTTATTTGCATCACAAGCCGCTCTTCGTGTTTGTCGTCGGCGAAACGCCTACCGGTGGCGTACGCAAAAAGCAATTCCGTAATACCCTGCAAGTGCTGCGCGACCTTCGCGGTCCACAGAATCCAGGGTCCGCCGCGAGTCTCCAGTCCGCGAGGCAAACTGCCAGGCATCCGTCTCAGCCGTTGCGTATCCTCGGCCCATCTTTTTCCGGCTCCCTCGATTCCCTCGCCACTCTCTTGCACCAGGACGTCGACCATCACGACCAAGACCCCCTCGCTCCCATCTTCGTCTACAGCGGCACGGTCACTGGCCGCAGCGCCATGGAGCATTTCAAAACGGCAATCGCTCCGGTGCAAGGTCACTTCGCTTCCTTCATCGAAAACGACGACTACACTCTCGCCCAGTTCATTCGCTTCGCCGGCACGCAAGGCTTTGTTCCTGAAGAGATCGCGGTGCTCTCCGAAGACGAAACCGAATACGGCAGCCCCCATGAAGCCGCCAAAACCGAAGCCGATGATCCCGGCGTCATTCATCTCCATTTTCCGCGCGAGATTTCCTATTTCCGTTCCGCGTATCAAAAAGCCGTGGAAGCCACACAGAAGTCGTCTTCCTCTACTCAGACCGGCGGTCCGCCCATCCTTCCCCTCGATCTGAACGCATCCGGAAACGACGACGATTCCGTTCCTCCCTACAATGTCGTGCAGACTACGCTCTCGCAGGAATCCGCCATGCTCGGCGTGGTCAGCGAGCTGCAAAAACACGGCATCAAGTTCACCATCCTCCTCGCCAGCGATCCTTCCGACGAATTGTTTCTCGCGACTTATCTCCGCACCGCCTATCCGCAGGGCCGCGTCGTAGTCACCTCACCGGACTTGCTGCTCTGCCGCGAGGAAGACACTTTGCTTCACGGCGTGCTCGGGCTGAACACTTATCCCCTTCTCCCCGGTCTCGATGACCGCCTGGGCCAATATCACGATCCTTCGGGCCCGCACGAAGACCGCCTGTTCGTCAGCAGCCTGAGTGTCGGTGAATTCAACGCCATGGTCGGACTCCTGGCGATGGTGCCGCCTAAACCCGCCACGCTAGGACAGGACACCGATGCTGCGGTCAGAGAATCCTTGCGCTCGGAGTTGCTTCTCGTAAATGGGCGTCTTCCCGCTGCGCCCTACGCGGAATACGCGCCGCCCGCCGCTCGTTACGCCGCGCCTGGAGATGCCGGCAAGGAAGTGCCGCACAAGCCTCTGCTGTGGCTCACCATTCTCGGCCGCGACGGCTACTGGCCCATCGTTGCGCTATCCCGCGAAGATCTCACCTCGGCCGATGGACGCGAGCCCGTCGTTTCCCTGCCCGCCACGAAAGATACTCCCAGCACTCTGCACCAAACCGTGGCCCATCCGCTCTCGCGTGCCGAAGATCCCGCCAGTACTCCGCCTGCATGGAATATGGCGTTTTGCTTGTGTCTGCTGGTTCTCGTTTTGCACGTCATTCTCAGTTGGAAGGGCTCGGTTTTCGCCGATTCCGAAAGCCGCGCACAATTCGCGCGCGACAACAAAGATTTGCGCGGCGCCGTAATCATCGCCATTGGTGTATTCGCGCTGGCTTCCGCCTTCGCGCTGCTTCTTTTGACCCGCAGCCTGCAAGTTCACTGGCGTGGCGGACTCCCGCTCGCCGTATTCTTCTGGCTGCTCTATGCTGCGTTTATTGCGGTCACTTATCGCGACCTGAGCACCTGGCGAGCACAGCCGCGCATTGCCCTGGGCTTCCTCATCGCCATCGGGATCATGACCATCTTTCAGGTGGAGCTGGCAGTGGCGCCGCCGATTTGGGCGCGCGTCTATTGGTCCAACCGCCTCATCCATCTGGATAGTGGCTTGTCTCCAGTCTTGCCGGTCCTCGTGCTGCTCGCTGGCGGCTATTGGTGGATGTGGATGAGCCTGCGCGCCATCGCGCTGGTCGACTTGCGCCGCCCGCGCCTGCCGGCGCAGATGGATCTCGGCAAGCCGGCGCCCGACGATCAGCTTCGCCCGCACTTGCCGGACTCGCAGGATCTGGACGCGATGTCCCACCGCATCAGCGATGAAGAAGCAGAGCAGTTGCGCACCACTGCCCATCCCTTCTATGTGAAGTGGCAGGTCATGATTCCGGTGATCGGCTTATTTTTGATCGCGCTTACCGTTCTCGACCTCAAGCACCCGATTCAAACTATCGAAGGCCGGGGATACGACTGGGGATTCACCGTGCTGCTCTGCGTTCTTGACGGCACCTTCCTCGGATCGCTGCTCAAGCTGGTGTTCGCCTGGCTGAAGTGCCGCCAGATTCTTGCCGGACTAGACCGCTTACCGCTCCGCGAAGCCTTCGGCCGGATGAAAGATTTGTCCTGGCACTCTTTCTGGAATCCTGGCGGCAGCACGCTGCGCGAAACCTACAAAATCATGTCCCGTTCCCTGCGGAACCTCGAGCGCCTCCGGCCCTTGCTCGAAGTTGAGCGCGCAACCATTCCCACCGACGCCTGCACCTACGTCCGCAGGCAGGTGGACTTAGTCTTCACCAAGCGTGACGCCGCCATGGTCAAGTACCATGAGCTCTTTGAAGCCAAGTCCAAAGCAGCCAGCGCCGGAAAAACCAAGAAAGGCGGCCCCAAGGGGCTGCGTCCCTTTTTCAAATGGCTGAAAGGCTTCTTCGCCGCCGAAGAAAACCGCGCCAGCAAAGAGCAATCGCTGATGACCACGGTCGAGAACCTGCAGCGGCAGATCGCCAAAACCGCGGCGGCAGTGATTCGCTACACGCTGGTGCCCTTCTGGGCTGAGGAACCTCTGCCCGTGGTTTCCGAAGACAAGGACCCGATCCCTCGCAAATCCTTGGAGCCAGTGCGCTCGCTGGCCGAGGAATTTGCCGCGTTGGTCTATGTCAATTTCCTGGTGAGTGTGCTCTTGCGCATGCGCACCTTCGTGATGTGCACCATCGGCTTGTACGTGTGCATCGTGGTGGCCATCAGCGTGTATCCGTTCGAGCCGCACCCCGCGCTGCAAGCTATGTCCGTGATTCTCCTCATCGTCATGGGCGCGGCCATCGGCTACGTCTACGCGGAGATGCACCGCGAACCGATTCTCAGCCGGCTGACCTCCACCAACGCCGGTGAGCTGGGATGGGATTTCTGGCTGAAGCTCGCCTCCGCTGGCGCCATACCGATCTTCAGCCTGCTGGCCGCGCAGTTTCCGGACATCAACAAACTGCTGTTCAATTGGCTGGCTCCAGCATTGAACGCGGTGAAATAGTCCTCGCCTTTTTTTCCGGCAAATAGCTGCCGAGGAAAACGCGGCCTGGATGCCCGTTCGCGCGAGCCCTGATGAGCTAGGCAGGTTTTTGTGCGCGCTTGCGGATGTGCCGCGCCAGTCCCGCGAACGAGAGATCCAGGCCGGCCGTAAATGCATAGTGTTCCATTTCATCCGCGTGCAGGAATTGCGCGATGTCCGAATGCGCGTAGTCGAGGAATTGCTCCAACGCGGCGGCATCGCCGGCCACCGAGCCCGGCGCGCCACCGGAACTTGTCGCTCGCAGGATTTTCTCGGTTTCGTCCGCCCAGCGGCGCAGCCGTTCGCGGAACGTAGCGATGTGCGCCGCGGGATTCTCGGCAAAGCCATAGTGCGTCAGGAATAGCCGCTTTGGCTTCCGCGCCAGGATTTCCGCGAAAGATTTCTCCCACAGCGCCAAATCGATGTCCGGGGGTGGCGTGGCCGGAAGAACATACGGGCCGTCATCGATGCGCACTCCGGTGGTGTCTCCGACAAACGCGACGCCTTCTTGCTGGTCGAAGTAACTGACGTGGTGCGAAGCGTGGCCCGGGGTGTACACGACGTCCAGTTTCCGCGAGCCGAATTCCAGAGTTTCTCCCCCGGTAAGAATGCGGAGATTCTGCTGCGGCACAGGAACCATTTCGCCGAAGAGATAGTCGAGTTTTTCGCCCCACAAACGCGTGGCGCTAGCGACCAGCTTCGAAGGATCCGCCATGTGCGGCGCGCCAAACTGGTGTACATACACCGGCAGGCTGGGCTTCTCGCGAATCAGCGACCCGGAAGCGCCGCCATGATCCAGATGAATGTGCGTGAGCAAGACAGCGTCAAGATCGCCGACAGAGACCCCGTGTTCACGCAGCCGTTGGCGCAGCGTCGTTAGCGTCGAAGTGGGCCCCGGGTCGATGAGCGAGCGGTGTCCGTCCGATTCCAGCAGCGCCGCTCCAATCGAGTGAGGATGGTCGACCCAGTTGAGGTCAAGAACAGTGATAGAGGCCATGGCGGCGATTAGTTTACCGCTTGGGTCCCGTCCCGCCAAAGCCACAAGAACACCAGGCGCCGTGCCGTAAGAGTGTTTGAGCTGTAGGAACGAACCCGCTGGGGGCAGCTTCCGCCGCTACGGCAGCAGCCCGAAAACGGCCACGCTTGTGGGCGTGCCCACGTACACCCTGCCATTGGCCACCATCGGCGTGATGAATTTATTGCCGGAGAAACTGTCGCGTCCGCTGGGGGCTTGCGACGAGTCGTAGAGAACTTTGGTTAAGTCGGTGGCGTCGAAGGCGTAGAGAACCGCGCCGCTGTTTTCGATGGCCCAGACGATGCCATTAGTGGTGCCGTTCGCGGAAACGCTGGGGGTGGTGCCCGGATAGCTAAAACGGTGCGTGCTCTGGGTTGCCGGGGTGGCCTTCAGTTTTCCGCCGATGATTGGGAATGCTTTCAGCGCATCGCCTACCGCCCCATAGTAAACGTTGCTATTGAAATAGGCCGGCATCGAGAAAACTCCGCCGCCCAATTGCCCGGAAATCTCCTGATAAATCTGATCGGTGGTGGAATTGAACTTGCCCATGGCGTCGCGGTCAACCACGTAAATCAGCGAATCCTTGCCCGCGCCCACGGACAAATGGCGCGTCTGGCCGCCCGCGTCGACCACGTCAACGATCAGCATGCCGCCACCCGAGCCGAAGTCCTGATCGGCATTCGATTCGGACACCGTGTTGTGCGGCGTGAAATAGTCAGCCAGCCTGAGTCCGCCGCTGGTCGAGAGCTTGACGAAGCAGTTGCCGCAATTTCCGTTTGCCGGAAAGCCTTTGCTGTCCAGAGTTGTGTCGAAATCTCCGTTGCCGATGATGAAAAATAAATTGCCGGCGGGATCGGCGGCTGGCGCGGTTCCGGCCATCCAGATGCCGCCGTCGCTGCCGTTGGGAACGAGATTGAGGACGCTGGTCTGCGCCAGCGTGTCGGCGCTGAAAGCCATGACCCAGGAAGTGTACGGGCGAATATCGCAGTGCGAAGACCAAGTTGTGTAAATCGTGCCGCCGACTTGCAGCAAGCCGGGACGCTCTTTGTATTGCTTGGGATCGAAGATCACGTTGGTGCCGTTGCTGTTGTCACCGGTGCCGGGATATTGCGCGGTGATGGTCATCGGGCCGCCGAAGAGTTCCGCGCCTGTCGCCAGGTCCAGCGCATGGAGGCGCTGGAAGTAGTTGCTGCCATTCTTGGACATAGCCACGACATAAATGGCGCCGTGCGGACCGCGTGTGCGGTCGATCACCGGAGTCGCGGTAATGCCGATTTCCGGAGAGACCTGGCCGCAGCCGCGGCTATCGCTGCTGGTCTCGCCGGATAGCAGCGTGGATGTTTTCCAGAGAAACGCCGAGGTGTTGCCACTGATGGTGTCGGCGTCAAAAGCGTAGACGGACCCGTGTTCGGTGACCACGTAGAGAATGTTCTTGTTGCCGCTGGTGGGAATGGCTACGTTCGAAAGATACAGCGGCTGCGCGTCGACTTTTCCATCAACGGTGAAAGAGCCGAGCTTGCCGAATTTCGTGATGCTCACGTTGGCGGGAGTCAGTGTCGATTCGTTCAGATTCTGCCCGGAACGGCCGTTGTCGTAGTGGTAGGTGTTTACGTCCACGGAAAAAGTGGTCGTGCTCGGATTGACGGTCAGCGTAGCGGTGTTGCTGGTGACGGAGCCGGCGCTATTGCTGACCATCACGCGGAACAGCGTGCCGCTGTCCGTGGTGGTGGTCATCGGCGTAGTGTAGCTGGCGCTGGTGGCCCCGGAAATGTCCGCAGCGTTCTTCTGCCACTGGTACGTGAGTGGAGCAGTGCTGGTCGCTGTAACGCTGAAGGTGGCAGTCTGGCCGGCGATGACGGTTTTGTTTGCCGGCTGCGCGGTGATGGCCGGAGCAGCGGGTGCCGCGCTAACGGTGAGCGTGGCTTGGGCGCTGGTTGCACTGCCCGCTGAGTTGCTGACCATCACATCGAATTTGGCGTTGTTGTCCGCTGCGGTCGTCGCCGGCGTGGTATAGCTCGCGGAATTCGTGCCGGAAATCGTTGCGCCATTCTTACGCCAGGTATAGGTGAGTGGAGCGGTGCCGCTGGCGACCAGGCTGAACGTAGCGGTCTGCCCCGCAGTGACCGTCTGACTCGCGGGCTGCGTGGTGATCGAAGGGATTACCGGCTTGGTGTCACCGGTAGTGGGGGTGGTGGTACCCGCGCAGCCAACCGACACGATCGCAACCGTTGATGTAAGCGCGACAGCAAGAATCGAATGGCGCATACGCTAGCCCCCGCGTTAACAAGCTCTGCTGGCATCCGTGAATTCTTCCGAGCGACTTGGTTCGGGCTAGAACCCGAAAATTGCTGCCATCAGTACACCAGCAATGATGCATGCGTTCGTAGTTCAAGAGTAGCGACGCAGGCAAACGATTACACCTGACCGTAAGTACAGGTTTGGGGCGATGCGCTGGCGGGGGGTGCGGGATGCGCCATGGCAAGGGGCACTGGGCTCCGGAGCTTGCCTGTACGGCGGGATGCTCCTATTCTCGATGGCCTATGCTGCTGCGAAACCAAGTTGCACTGGTCACCGGATCCGGGCGCGGGATTGGACGAGCCATCGCGCGTACTTTTGCGCAGGAGGGCGCGGCAGTTTTTCTAACTGCGCGAACCGAAAAAGAGCTTGCGGAGACCGCGAAAGAAATTGCCGGCGTCGGCGGGCGGGCCGCGTTCGCTATCGCGGATTTGACGCAAGAAGCGGACTGCATCCGGGTGGCGTCCGAAGCGCGGAAACTTGGGCCGGTGAGCATTTTGGTGAACAACGCCGGGCACTATGGGCCGGTGGTTCCGGTGGAAGACTATCCGCTCGCGGAGTTCGACAAAGTGATTGCGGTGCACTTGCGCGCGGCGTTTTTGCTGAGCCAGCGGGTATTACCGGAAATGTATTCGCGCGGGACCGGCGTGATTCTGAATATTTCGAGTTTGTCGGCGAAATCGGCGTTTGGGTGGGGCTCGGCGTATGCAGCGGCGAAGGCCGGGATGCTGGGGTTGACGCGGGTGACGGCGGCGGAAGCGGCGCGGAAGGGTGTGCGGGTGAACGCGCTTTGCCCGGGGCCGGTTACCGAGACGATTATGTCCAAGGAATTGGGCGCGACTCTGGCAAAGAAGCTGGGTGTCAGTGAGGAAGAGCAACTGGCCGGATTTCTGAGCACGCTGCTGCAGGGCCGGGCGCAGACGGCGGACGAAATCGCGCAGGCGGCGCTGTTCTTGTGCTCTGAGAAATCGAACTCGATCACCGGGCAAGCGATCAACGTGGATGGCGGCGGCGCGTTTTTCTGAGTGGCGGGATAGCCGGGTCGGCGAGCGGGGCAAGCCCCGCCCTTGCCAGTGGACGGCGCCTTGAGGGGGCATGCATCGCGCAGCTTCCCGGTCTTGCTAGCGTGGACGCCCCCCTTCCCCCGTTTCTTGTAAGTGTTGCGGATAAAGGGGTTAGCGGCGCGTGGTCCGCGGAGCGTGGTCCGTGGTCCGTGGCGCGTGGGGCGTGGGGCGTGAAGAGGGCAAAATCGGCGGAAATGGAGAGACGGTCTGAGTGGCACCTTTTTCTGCTCAGGGTTTGCAAGTGCAAACCCTGACACCCGGGTGTTTTTGTGTACGAGTGCGGAAGTGGTTGAGGGGAAAGGGGATGTGTTTGGTTTTTGTACGCAAATGATGTGTACAGAGGATGTAAAAGTGTGCGCGCAGGGGAGTCAGGGGTGGAGTGCGAGGGAGTTAGAGGCACAGCCGGGCGGCGAGGCCCTCCAAAAAGATGGTGCGTAAACCCTCCGAAAAGGTGGCGGGCAGGCATAAAGGAGCGGAGATTATGAGAAACGGTATCCGCAAGTTAACAAGATTATAACACATTTCTGCTATTTGTCAAGTGGTATCTAGTAAGTGGCTTGTCTTCTGAGAGATAGAGGAACGGGAGGCGGAAGAGCGAGAGGAAGGCGAGGAATCTCTCCGACAGGAGTCGGAGTGGCCGACCGCACGCGCTGGAGAATCGTCGCGCCCTTCGAGGCTCGGGGTAAAGATGCGGAGACCTAAGGTAGAGGCCTGTTTTTGGAGGGCAGAAGCCGTCCTGCAGGAGGAGTAAAGACCGGCTCCTTCTAATCGAAGGGTCGGTCTAGGCTGACGCCTGGTGCGCGACGGATTCGGAGCGGCGCACACGGACCTTGACTTCGACGCGAGAGCCGAGGCGGTTGATGATGGAGATGAGCCGATCAACGGTGAAGCGGTTGAGGTTGGCGTTGCGAATGCGGGAGAAGTCGGCCGCAGCGATGCCGGTGCGGGCATGGGCGGCGCGGACGGTCAGGCGGTCGCGATCAAGTGCTTTGATAATTTCGGCGGCCAAGAGCGCTTTGCATTGTTCTGTATCGGCGTTGGCATGCCTCAGATCCCGGAAGACGTTGCCGCTTCCCCGCAGCACGAGTAATTTCGTGTTTTTCATCGCAACATCTCCTTCAGTCTCTGAAGACGGTTTTTGATCACGTCAATTTCGCGCTCCGGCGTTTTGATGCCGTGCGTCGATTTCTTCTGGAACGCATGAAGTACCCAGATTTCACCGACGAACTGGACGGAGTAGATCACACGAAAGGCATCGCCCTTAAACGGCAGCGCGATCTCGAACACCCCTGAGCCCAGGCCGTGTAGCGGCTTGGCAATGTCGGCCTTGCCGCCCTCCGCAGCGATGGTCAGGGCCGTAAGACAGATGACTCTGGCAGCTTCCGGAAAGGTCTCGAGATCCTTGCGCGCTGCCCTAAACCAGGAAACGGGCCGGGTTTTTCGGATCATAGGCGTCCAGCGGTTCGCGCCAATCCTCAATTTGACGTTGTCATATCTGACAACGGTCTGTCAAGGGAAAAGCGGGCTGGGCGAGGCTCTGGCGACGAACTCGCAAGCGCGGTGAAACGCGGAAGAGTCTCAGCACGCGCTGGTGAATCGTCGCGCCCTTCCAGTCTCAGGGCAGGGTAGCATCTCCCAGGCAGAAAAATAGATTCCTTACGACCTACGCTGGATGCGTGGCTAGCTTCAGTTTGGGAGTTGGGATCGGATTGTGGCGGGGCGGGGTTCCCTTCGAGCCTTAGGGCAGGCGGGATGACAGCGAGAACAGATGGCGACGTAAAGTCGCCGCTACATCGGCGGCGGGGAAGAGGGCACGATGTATCGTGCCCCTACGGGGCGAGGTTGCGGAACGGGTCGGAGCCCGGCAGGATGGCAGCGCCACCAGGAAAGGCGGGCCTGGCGACGAAAAGACAACCCAAGAGCAGGCGATTTCATCCGGCGAAAGGCGCGGGATGCCGAGGAGTCTCTCCGAGCAGGCCGGCCGCCGCGCAGTAGCGAGGAGGGAAGAAAAAGCGTCCGCCTGGTGCGTTCGGAATGACGGCATAGGCTACAACGGGTTGGCGGTCTCATCGATTTGCGTGAGGGCGCAAGCTAGCCAGGGTCCCTCCACTGCGCCGTCCGACCCGCATTGGTTCAACGGCGCGGGTAGAAAAAGCGTCGGCGTGCCCCGTTCGGAATGACGGGTGGGTAGGAGGAGGTGGAGTCGGACGCCGGCAGGATGCCAGCGCCACCAGAAAAAGAAAGATGGCGACGTAAAGTCGCCGCTATGAGGGCGCCGGCGAAGAGGGCACGATGTATCGTGCCCCTACGGGTTGCGGCGAGCGGGGCAGCCCGTGAACGCGCAGAGATCACGGGCGGCTAGGTGGTCGTCCAGAGGATGTCAAGTTTTTTGGCGAGAGGGGCGAAGTCTTGGTCGCTGGTGGCAAGGGCGGCTTTGCGGGCGGTGGCCAGGGCGGCGGCGAAGCAGTCGGCGTAGGGGAGGGGGTGCTCGGCACGGAGTTCGGCTGCGGCGTGCGTCAGAGCGACGTCGGCGGGGATGATTTCGATGGGGAGTTGGGCGAGATCTTCGATGATTTTTCTGGCTACTCCGGGGCCTTTGCTGCGCCAAGTGGAGTAATAGACTTCGCCCCAGTTGACTACGGACATGATGAGCTGGCGTTTGCCGTTGACGGCGAGGCGGATGAGGTCTTCGACTTTTTCCGCGCCGGGGCGGTCTTCGAAGAAGGTGATGACGGCGCTGGCGTCCAGAACAATACGTTTCATGCCAAGGGCCGTTTTATGCGAAGGGTCGCTTCATAAAAAGGTCGTTTCATGGGATGCGGCGACTCACAGATGGCGATCGCGTTTGCGATCTCCGAGGAGCGATTTCAGGGCGGAGGGTTCGCCTTTGAGGGAGCCGCGCAGGCTGCGGATGAATTCGGGAGTGAGAGGTTGCAGGACTAGATGGTTTTCCTGCTCGAGGAAGGCGACTTGGGTGCCTTTTTTGATGGAGTATTTGCGGCGGAGTTTGGAGGGAATGACCAACTGGCCTTTGGTGGTGACGGTAGAGACTTCGGTCTTCATGAAGTAGAGTATGACTGACGGAGTTAGGTAAGTCAATTCGGGGAATGGCTTACTTCTATGAGATAGTAGGGCGAAGTTGGTGTTGAAGGAGTAGGAAGGGGACGAGGCGGACGACGCGATGGGCATGGGAGGCCGATGAGGGGAAAGCAGATCCCTCACCGACGCTTGCAGGAACCTGGTCGGGCGCGGCTTGGGGGTCGGGACGATTGGCGTCCGGGCGCGGTTCGGGATGACAGAATCGGAGCCGGCAAGATGCCGGCGCCACCAGAAAGAAGGAGGGCGCCGCGAAGTAGCCCGCTACTGGCGGCACTGCGAAGAGGGCACGATGTATCGTGCCCCTACGGGTCGCGGTGAGATGGGTGGGCGGACGCGGAATCGGACGAGGTGGAGTCGGACGCCGGCAGGATGCCAGCGCCACCAGAAAAAGAAAGATGGCGAGGTGAAGGCGGCGAAACACGGGCGAGATGGCGACGTTAAGGTTGGAATTGTGGCGATTGGGGCGCAGCGATGCTGCGCCCCTACTTAGGCGAAGTGGTGGATGGTGGTAACATCCGCGGCGCTGGGTTGCGGAATGGGCGAGGTGCGTATGAGGCGGCGGGAATTTCTTACGGTTGCGGCGGGTGGGCTTGGCGGGGTGGTGGTGTATTCGTTGGATGGGAAGGCGCTGCTGCTGGGGGCGCAGGGAAAGGCTCCCGAGAAGGCGAACGGTAAGAGCAAAGATAAAGTGGTGCGGATTCCGCTGCGGTTTTTTACGGAGCAGGAGGCGGTGGTTGTTGCGGCTGCGGCTGGGCGGATTTTTCCTAGCGATGAGAGCGGGCCGGGGGCTAAGGAAGCTGGAGTGGCGATTTATATTGACCGGCAACTGGCTGGGCCGTATGGGCTGGATGCGCACCGGTATACGCAGGGGCCGTTTGAGGAGAATGCTGCGGCGGAATTTGGGTATCAGGGTGCGGCGACGCCACGGGAGATTTATCGCGCGGGGTTGAAGGAGTTGGCAGGGTTGAAAGGGCCGGCGGGATTTGCACGATTGAGCGCAAGCGAGCAGGACGACGCGTTACGAAAAATCGAGGCGTCGAATTTTTTTGCGCTGTTGCGGCAACACACGATTGAAGGGATGTTCTGTGATCCGCTGCATGGCGGGAATGTGGATATGGTGGGCTGGCAGTTGATTGGCTATCCCGGGCCGCGCATGAACAATGCGGAGGATATCGACAAACATTATGGCGAGGCGTTCCGGCCGAAGGCGATCCGGCTGGGCGAAGCGGCGGGACATGCCGTGCGCGGGAGCGAGGACGAGAAATGAAGACGCTGCCGCGAGTGGACGTGGTGATTGTGGGAGGCGGTTGGAGCGGGCTGCTGATGGCGAAGGAACTGGGGACGCGGACGGCGCTGTCGATCCTGGTGCTGGAGCGCGGAGCCGCGCAAAGCACGGAATCCTATGCGGATGATATGGACGAGCTGGATTACGGCGTGCGGTTGAAGATGATGCAGGACGCGTCAGGGGAGACGGTCACGTTCCGGCACAACGCTGGAGAGCGGGCGCTGCCGATCCGGCAGTTTGCGAATTTCCTACCGGGGACGGGAGTTGGCGGAGCGGGAGAACACTGGAACGGCCTGTGCCCGCGGAACGTGCCGGATTTTTTCGCGGTGCTGACGCGAACGAAAGAGAAGTACGGCGCGAAATGGTTGCCGGAAAATCACGCGATGCAGGACTGGGGAATTACGTACGACGATTTGGAACCGCACTATACGCGGGTGGATCGTTTGCTGGGACTTTGCGGGAAGGCGGGGAACCTGCGCGGGCAGAAGATGGAAGGCGGGAACCCGTTCGAAGGACGGAGGAGCGAGGAGTATCCGAATCCGCCGACGAAGCATGGATATTACGCTTCGCTGTTTCGAGAAACGTGCGCGGGACTTGGGTACCACCCGTATCCGATGCCGTCGGCGGGATTGAGCCGGACGTATACGAATCCGGATGGGATTACGCGGCCGGGGTGCGTGTATTGCGGTTACTGCGAGCGATATGGATGCATGATTGGAGCGAAAGCACAGCCGACGAATACGTTGCTTCCGGTGATCGAGAAGAAGAAAAACGTTGCGATCCGGACGGGCGCAACGGTGCGGCGAATTATGCGCGCGATGAAGAATGGCGACGCTGCGAGAGTGACCGGCGTCAGCTACATCGACGGTAAGGGTGAGGAGTATTTTCAGCCTGCCGGGATGGTAGTGCTGGCGTCGTGGATTCTGAACAACACGCGGTTGCTGCTGCTCTCGGGAATTGGGGAGCCGTACGACGCGGCAACGGGACGCGGGACGCTGGGCCGAAATCTGACGCATCAAGTGCATTTCGGCGCGGCGACGGCATTTTTCGACAAGCCTATGAACCGGTTCATGGGTGCGGGCGCAGCGGGAACGATGACCGCCGATTTCGACGGCGACAACTTCGATCACAGCGGGGTGAAGTTTTTGCGCGGGGGAGTTTTCCAGGCGCTGAATACGGGAGCGCATCCGATCGGAGAATTTGGCGCGGTGCCTGGGCCGGTGAAAGCGTGGTGGGGCGGGGAATGGAAGAAAGCGGCGATTGAAACGTTTGACCGGACGGGAAGAATTATTTTTTCGGGCGAGCATTTGAGCTACCAAGGGAATTTTCTGGATCTGGATCCGGTATACAAAGACCGGAATGGCGATGCGTTGGTGCGCATGACATTGGATTGGCACGCGAACGAACACGCGATGACGGAGTTTATGACTGGCAAAGCCGCGGAGATTGCCCGGGCTATGAACGCTACGCACGTGAATGTATTTCCGGGGCTAGGGCGATATGACACGCAGCGATATCAGTCGACGCACGTGCAGGGTGGGACGATTCTGGGGACATCGCCGGAGAATTCGGTGGTGAATACGTACGGGCAGCATTGGGACGCGGAGAATTTGTTTGTGCTGGGCGGGTCGTTGTTTCCGTCGGCAGGCGCGGCGAATCCTACGCCGACGATTCTGGCGTTGACGTATCGGACGGCGGACGCGCTGGTGGAGAAGTATTTGAAGAGTGGGGGCCGACTGGAGTAACGAAGCTGGGAATAGTCCTACCTGCAGGGAACTAAATCGCAACGAATGGCGTACCTAGGGTGGAAAAGGAACCCGAACGGTTGGGGGTGTGCCATGCGGAATTTCTGGCAGGACGTGGTGTACGCGTCGCGGATGCTGGTGAAGAATGCGGGATTCGCGGCGGTGGCGATTGTGACGCTGGCGCTAGGGATTGGCGCGAATAGCGCGCTGTTTTCGGTGGTGAGCGGAGTGCTGCTGAATCCCCTGCCGTTTCCGGAGCCGGACCGGGTGGTGGCGGTCTATCAGAAGACTGGAACGTTTGAGCGCAGCTCGGTGTCGTATCTGAATTACCTGGACTGGAAGAAAGAGAGCCGGAGCTTCGCCAGCCTGGCGGCGTTCCGCAGCGACAACTACAACCTTACGGGGATGGGCGAGCCGCAACGCGTGCACATCCACATGGTGTCGGCGGAATTCTTGACGGTGCTGGGAGTGCCGCCGATCGCGGGCCGGGATTTTCGGACGGAGGAAGATGTGCCGGGGGCCGCACCGGTGGCCATCCTGGGCGATGGATTGTGGAAATCGAAATTCGGCGGGTCACCGGACGTGGTTGGGCAGAGCATCACGCTCAGCGGGAAATCGTACACCGTGATCGGAGTGGCCAAGCAGGAATTCCCATTTCTTTCGCGCTCGGAGATTTATGTGCCGATCGGACAGTGGAACGATGCAACGTTTCGCGACCGGCGTATCGGGATGGGCACGAATGCGGTGGGGCGGGTGAAAGCCGGCGTGACGCTGGAGCAGGCGCAAGCGGACGTGTCGCGAGTGGCGGAAAGTCTGGCGGCGGAGTATCCGGACGTGAATAAGGGCACCGGAATTACAGTGGTATCGCTAAAGACAGACGTGGTGGGAGATGTTCGCGGACTGTTGTTGATATTGCTGGGAGCGGTGAGTTTCGTGCTGCTGATCGCCTGCGCCAACGTGGCCAACCTGTTGTTGGCTCGCTCGACCGGACGGACGCGCGAGTTCGCTATCCGCGCGGCGCTGGGTGCAGGACCGTGGCGCGTGATCCGGCAATTGCTGACCGAGAGCGTGCTGCTGAGTATTGCGGGAGGAATTTTGGGGTTGGGCGTGGCCAAGATCGCGCTGAAGATGGCCTTGAAGGCGTTGACCAATGTACTGCCGCGTGTGAATGAGGTTGGGCTCGATTGGCGGGTGATGCTCTTTACGGGCGCGCTGTCGATTGTGACTGGTCTGGCGTTTGGCTTGTTCCCGGCCATGCGGTTACTGCGGCCCAAGTTGAGCGAGACCATGAATGAAGCTGGAGGCCGCGGGTCCAGCGGCAAGGGGCACCGCCTGCAGAAAGTGCTGGTGGGAGCGGAGATGGCTTTGGCGGTAGTGCTGCTGATTGGCGCGGGCCTGATGATTCGCAGCCTGGCGATGCTGTGGGGGATCAACCCCGGATTCGATCCGCGTAATGCCACTAGCTTCGAGATCTCGCTAAGCGGGAATTCGGCGGATACAGCGGCATCGCTGCGCGCCAAGTACCGCGAAGGGCTGCGGCAATTGGAAAGCGTTCCGAGCGTCAAGGCGGTGTCCATGGTCGGAGGCGCGCTCCCGATGACCGGGGATTCGGAAGTACCGTTTTGGAGGGAAGGGCAAACAAGGCCCCAGCACCAGGACGACATGACCTTTGCCCTGTTCTACTTGGTGACGCCGGGATATCTGGATGCTATGAAGATTCCGCTGCAGCGCGGGCGGTTTCTTACGGCGCAGGATGACGAGCACGGCCCACCGGTGGCCGTGATCGACAGCGCCCTGGCGCGAAAGTATTTTCCGAACGAGGATCCAGTCGGGAAATATCTCAATGTAGGGCTTCTGGATATGAAACCACTGATCGTGGGCGTCGTGGGCCACGTCGAACACTGGGGATTGGGCTCGACGGGGCATGAGAACCTGCAAGCTCAGATGTACTTTCCGGTATGGCAGGTACCGGACCAATTCTGGCCGCTGCTGGAGCATGGCTGCGGATACGTTGCGCGAACGAATGCGACGACGGAAGGACTGGGGAAGAATCTGCGCGAAGCAACGGCGAAATTCGATTCGACGGCAGCGGTATACGGAATGCAGCCACTGGAGGAGATCGTGGCCGACTCGATTTCTTCGAAGCGCATGGCCATGGTGCTGCTGAGCGTATTTTCGGCGCTGGCGCTAGTGCTTTCAGCGATTGGGATTTATGGCGTGATTTCCTATCTGGTGGGGCAGCGAACTCACGAGATTGGAATTCGCGTGGCCATGGGCGCGTCGCGGAACGATGTGCTGAAGCTGGTGCTGGGAGACGGGATGCGCATCGCGGTGGCCGGAGCAGCGGTGGGACTGGCGGCGGCGCTCGGCTTGACGCGGCTAATCACCACGATGATCTATGGAGTGAGCGCGATGGACCCGCTCACGTTCGGCGGCGTAGCCGTGCTACTGATGATCGTGGCACTGGTGGCGTGTTATTTGCCTGCTCGTCGCGCAATGAGCGTCGATCCCATCGTCATACTGCGCTACGAGTGACTTGCGCTTCTGAGTCTACGACCGGAAAAGGACGCTTTCGCGCTGGAACATCTTGACCGCGAGGAAGAGTCCAGCTGCGGCATAAACGCTGCTGGACAGCAAGATAAGAATGATGTAGTTCCAGTGAAATGTGCCGGCGACGATTTCTTTGCAGACCAAGCTGGTGCTAAGAATGGGGATAAGAGCGAGCTTGGGAGTTAACTCGACGCCGGGCAAGAGGGAAGCAACCGCTGGAATGACCACGACAAAGGTCATGGGCGTCAGATAGCTTTGGGCTTCCTTGTAGGTCTTGGCGAATAGGGAGATGGTGAGCAGGACAGCGGCGAAAAAGACGGCCAGGGGCAAGGCCATAAGAAAAACGGACAAGACGGTCGCCAAGCCGATATGAAGCTGAAGGGCGGCCGCATTTTTTGAAGGCACGAGACCGGATTTGCCCACGACGTAAAAAGAGGTGCCCATCGAGAAGATGGCAAGGATTGCGGTGGTGAGAGAGGCGGAAAGCACAAGGAAGAACTTGCCGAGAACGAGATCGAGCCGTGAGATGGGGCTGGAGAGAATGGTTTCCATCGTGCCCCGCTCTTTTTCACCCGCGGTCAGATCGATGGCCGGATAGATCGCGCCGGTCATGGATAGCAGAATAACCATATAGCCCAGGATGCCGCCGAGAGCAGCGCCGCTAACTTTTTCAGGAGGCGCGACGTTTTCCTGTTTAACCTCGAAGGGCTTGATGATGGAGGCAGGGACGTTGCGACTAGCGAGGCGGCTGGCAACGACGGTATCGCGGTAGTCTTTAAAGAACTTTTCCACGTGGTTGGCACCGAAGGAAGACTTGATCTCTCCCTCGTAGAAATAGATCTTGACGGTTTGTTCTTCGCCGCGGCTCAGCGCAGAGTCGAATCCCTTGGGAATTTCGACGGCGGCGCGAATCTCCTTTTCGGAAATCCGTTTCTTATAGTCATCAGCGGCGGGCACGATTTCGAGCTTGTCGACTTGCCGAAGCTTCTGAAGGATTTGCGGTGAATCTTCACCGCCCAGCACCATGACCTTCGGAATTTCCTTCTCGGCCTTGCCAATCATCACAGTCGTGAGAGAAATCATGCCGACCATGAGGATGGGGAAAGCGAGCAGTGGGACAAGAACAGTGGAAATCAGAGTCCGGCGGTCGCGAACCCACTCGGTAAGTTCCTTACGGTAGACGATGCCGACATTGCGGAAGTTCATGGCTCAAGCCTCCAAGCTCGAATGGAGCGGGCCGACGACTCTGACGATGATTTCTTCCAGGTTGTGTTCCGAGTATTTGGCGCGGAGTTCGGGAACGGTGCCTTCTTCGAGCAGTTTTCCGTCGTGGATGATACCGACATGGTCACAGAGGCGTTCGACTTCGCTCATGATGTGAGTGGAAAAGATGACGGCCTTCCCGCGATCACGGCAGTCGGCGATGAAACCGATGATGGTACGCGCAGTCATGACGTCGAGGCCGGTGGTGGGCTCGTCGAAGATCATGACCGGTGGGTCGTGAACCAGGGTGCGGGCGATGGAGGTTTTCTGCTTCATACCGGTGGAGAGCTTGTCGCAGCGGCGGTCGCGGAAGCCGTTCATGTCCAAGCGATTGAAAATATCGTCGACGCGCTTTTTCAGAGTGGCTTCGTCTAAGCCATTGAGGCGGCCGAAGTATTCGACCATCTCTTGTGAGGTGAGGCGGGGATAGAGGGCGGTGGCGGTGGAGAGGAAGCCGACATGGGCGCGGACTTTTTCCGGGTGGTCGATGACGTCGTAGCCGCTGACCACCGCGGTGCCGTCGGTGGGCTCGAGAATGGTGGCCAGCATGCGCAATGTGGTGGTCTTGCCGGCGCCGTTGGCTCCCAGCAAACCGTAGATTTGGCCGGGTTTGCAGGCGAAACTGACGTTGTCAACGGCCTTAATCTCGCCGCGCTTTTTGTCTTGGAAGCGCTTGGACAGGCCCCGGGCTTCAATCATGAGCAGACCCCTCGTTTGCTGAATCAGGACACACCGACAGTGTTCTGAGTGTACTACGCGGGTGCAGGCGGAATGTTACGTAGTGCATCACCGGACCGGAGCGATTACATCCTGGAGGACGCCCGGCGCATCCCTATATAGGTGACTTTATGGGACTTTGGCCGGGGGAAACGGCCGGCCGGAAACACAAAACGCGGCTGTCGAAAGCCCCGAGGCTCTTGCTAGAATGAATGCGATTGGCGCCTGCCAGAGGCGCAATAAGCCAGGGACAACCCAAGGGAACAAGGGAAGCGCGCAAGCGGCGGAACGGGTTCAGGTGTGCGAGCCGCGCAGTTCGCATTGAGAAGTGGATGAACAAGAGCTGACCGAATGGATCGCAAGTTACGCAACCGCATCGTGATTTTCCTGTTGATCGCCGGAGTCGTGGCGTACGGACTGGTGCGTCTGAGCGGGCGGCAGCCGGTGGCCAAGATTTCGGTGATCCAGCCGATTCGCGAGAACCTGGTTTCCTCGATCAGCAGCAATGGCAAAGTGGAGACGATCGCGCCGCGCGTCATGCGCGCGCAACTGGATACGTTTGTCGAGCGCGTGCAAGCCACGGAAGGGCAGCAGGTGAAACGCGGCCAGTTGCTACTGGAATTGAATGTGAAGGACGCAGCGGCGCATCTCGCGGAAACGCGCGCCAAGCTGCTGAAGGCGCAGGACGATTTACGTGCGGCTCGCAGCGGCGGGCGCACCGATGAGGCCGCGCGTACGACTGGCGATCTGGCCAAAGCTCTGGCCGACCGCGACCGTTTGCAGAAGAATCAGGACGCCTTGAAGCGGCTAATCGCGCGGCAGGCGGCCACGCAAGATGAACTGACCGCCAACGATCTGGCGTTGATCAAGGCGCAGGCGGAAGTTTCCCGCCTGACGGCGGCCAAGGCGGAATTCGACCGCGGCGTGAAACTGGACGCCAGCAGCGGCGATCTGCAAGTCCAGCAATTGCAAGGTGAAATCGCCGCTCTCGAAGAGAAGACCGCCAACGGCCGCATCACCGCGCCGATCGATGGAACGCTTTACGCCATGCCGGTAAAAGCCGGTGACTTTGTGAAGCTCGGCGACTTGCTGGCGGAGATGGCGGACCTGCACAAAGTGCGCGTGCGTGCGTTCATAGATGAGCCGGAACTGGGTGGCCTGGAGCCCGACGAGCCGGTGAAGATTGGCTGGGACGCGTTGCCGAATCGCAGTTGGATTGGCAAGACTGAAGTGATTCCCAAGCAGACCGTGCCGCACGGAACACGCAGCGTAGGCGAACTGCTCTGCGTGGTGCCGAATGACAAGCTGGAGTTGCTCCCGGGCGCCAACGTGAACGTCAAGATCAATTCGAAAGAGCGCATTAATGTGCTGTCCGTGCCGCGCGGCGCTGTCGAAGCGGATGGCGGAAACCGCTACGTGTACGTGGTGAAAGAAAATCAACTGGGCGTGGGAAAAAAGACGCTGGAGAAGCGGCGCATTCAAGTGGGTATTGCGGACGCCACGAGCTACGAGGTGATCAGTGGGCTGGACCCGAGCGAAATGGTGGCCGTCCCGGGCGACGTGGATTTGCGCGACGGCATGGCGGTGAGAATCGTCAGCACCGATTCGGCCTATTTGCGAGGAAAGGATGAGTAGGAGGTTGTGGGTAGGGCTGGGATTATTGGCCGCGACAAGCGTGTTCGGCGCGACCGTCAAGCAGGATGAATCGCTGGAAGCTGGCAAGCAAGCGTTTGAAGCGAGCGACTACACCAAGGCCATCCGCTTGTTGCAATCGACCGCCGCCGCGGAACCGGGAAACGCGGAAGTTCATCTATGGCTGGCGCGAGCCTACTACGAATTGCAGGAGCACGATGCGGCAGTAAACAGCGCCGAGAAGGCGGTCAAGATCGATCCCGATAATTCGAGATATCACGAGTGGCTGGGACGCGCTTACGGGCAAAAGGCCGAGCATTCGGGCTGGTTTTCCGCCATGGGCTTCGCGAAGAAGACTCGCAAAGAATTCGAGACCGCGGTGCATCTCGACGGCAAGAATTTTGCGGCGCGACAAGCGCTCGTCGAGTACGACTGCAGCGCGCCCGGAATCGTGGGCGGCGGAGAAGACAAAGCCCGGCCAGAAATCACGGAAATAGCGGTGCTGGATGCGGCGGAAGGGCACTACGCGGCTGGCAATTGCCGCCGGCAAAAGAAGGATTTTGCGGCAGCCGACGAGGAATTCACGCAGGCCCTCAACAGCCATCCGCAGTCTCCAGAACTGATTTATGACATCGGCGATTATGCGCTCAAGCGCAATCAAGCGGAGCGCATGCTTGATGTAGCGGATGTCGGCGAGCAAATGGATCCGGCTGATCCGCGAGGGAAATTCTACCGAGCGGCCGGGCTGATCCTGAAAAAGGAACACCAGGATGAGGCCGAGCGGCAACTTCGGGATTACCTGAAGAAAGCTCCGACGCGCTCGTCGTATCCACGCCCGGCGATGGCGCACATTTGGCTCGGACGGTTGTACGAAGAGCAAGGCAAACCGGACAAAGCCGCGGGGGAATACGAAGCCGCGCTGAAACTCGATCCCAAAAACAAGCAGGCGCAAGAACAATTGAAGCGGCTCCGCAAAAATTAAGGACAAACAGCGATGATGGCGGTGCGAGAAACGTTGAGCGTGGCGATTGACGCGCTGCGCGCGAACAAACTTCGCGCGATGCTCACGTCACTGGGTGTCATCATTGGCAGCGCATCGATCGTGCTCGTGGTTACCGTGGCGCTGACCAGCCAGAAATTCGTGATCGGGCAGATCGAAGCTGTTGGATCGAATCTGGTGTGGGTGGAGCTGGTGCGCAGTTCCGACAGGCCGCAACCCCTGAGCTATGAAATGACGGTTGGCGACATGGAGTCCGCGAAGGCGGCTATCCCGACAGTGGCTGAAACCGCGGGAATTCGCGACATGCCCATGGAGGTGGTGGTCAAGGGTACGGTGCGCCCCGTCAATCTGATTGGGGTTACCGACGGATATCAGAAGATTCGGCGGCTGGTGGTGCTCAGCGGGCGCTATTTCGATCCGCTGGACATGCAGAGCCGCGGCAAAGTGTGCCTGATCACGAAAGAATTGGCGGAACGCGTTTACGGAGTTGAGAACCCGCTCGGGCGGCCGTTGCGCATGGGCGAAATCACGTTCACGGTGATCGGCATTTTTCGAGAACGCGTGTCGACTTACGGGCAGTCGGAAATTCAAGACGAGTCCGTGATCATTCCGTTTTCGTTGATGAAATATTATACGGGCGAGGATGTGGTCCGGACGCTGTACGCGCAGGCCGTGCGGCCGGAGGATGTTTCCAGCGTGCAGCGGCAGATCGCGCAATTCTTGCGTAGCCGGCATCCTCCGGAAGCGGAGTTCAAAGCGCAAACACTATCGGCGATTTTGAGCGCAGCGAAGAATATTTCGCTGGCGTTGACCATCGTGCTTGTGGTGATCGCGCTGATCGCGCTGCTGGTCAGCGGCATCGGCATCATGAACATCATGCTGGTGACGGTGCGCGAACGGACGCGCGAGATCGGAATCCGCAAGGCGATCGGCGCGGAGCGGCGAGCTATCTTGCTGCAGTTTCTGATCGAAGCCTTTCTGATTAGCGGCGGGGGGGCGGTGATCGGTATTTTGATCGGGTTAGCGGTTCCGGTACTGGCCCAGTATTTTCTTCCGGGCAATTTGCGAGTGCCCGTTTCCGGAGCCAGCGTAGTTATCGCATTCGTGGTGTCCTGCTCGACAGGAATCTTCTTTGGCTATCTGCCGGCAAACCAAGCAGCGGCGCTCCAGCCGATTGAATCACTGCGGTACGAATAAATGACAGGAACACGAATAGGAGGAAGAATGCAACGGACGTGCGCTTGGGCGGCGAAGGCGATTTTCCTCTTGGCTGGCATGGCATGGTCCGCGGTCGCGCAAGAACCACCCGCTCCGCGAACAAACGAGGCTGCGCCGGTTGTGCTCACGCTGAAAAGGGCCATCGAATTAGCGCTGCAAAACAGCAAGGACATTCAGGTCGCGAAAATTCAAGGCCGGCTCGCCGATCACTCCGCGTTGATCAGCAAGGCGGAATTTCTGCCGAACCTCTATGTGGGGTCCGGATTGGGGTACACGTACGGCATTCCGGAAACGCCGGGAGGGCGCGCACCGGCGATTTTCAACGTGACGTATACGCAGCAAGTGTTCAACGAACCGGCGCGTGGGCAGTCTAAGGAGTTGCAGGAGCAAGCACGGTCGCAAAGTATCGTGCTGCGAGATGTGCAAAACTCGGTGATTGCGCGGACGGCGATGGCGTATCTGGAGCTAGCCAAGGTGCGGCACGGTATGGAGCTGCTGCAGAAAGAACGGAGCGGTGCCGACCGGATCTTGCAGGTTACGCAGGAGCGGCAGGGCGAAGGATTCGAGCTGCCGGTCGAAATCACCAAGGCGCAGTTGACAAAAGCGCGTGTAGGACAGCGGCTCATCCAGCTCGAGGGGCGCGAGGACGAACTGGAAGTGTTTCTACGCACCCAACTAGGGCTGGCGGAAAACCAGTCCATCGAAGTCTCGCCGGAAGATTTGCCGGGAGAAGCGGAGCAGGAAGGCGCGAATCTAGTGGCGATGGCCATGCAGAACAACACTGGATTGCAGCTTGCGGAATCGGATGTGCGCGCCAAGGAATTCCGTCTGACTGGCGAGAAGCGCGCGTATTTGCCGACCCTGCAGCTGGTGAGCATTTACAGCTTGCTTGGCAACTTCAACAATTATTCCCAGTTCTTCAACCATTTCCAGCGGAACAACTACAACCTTGGAATCGACATGCACATCCCGCTGTTCAGCGCGCGGACCAAAGCCAGTATCGGGCTGGCGCAAGTGAATCTGGATGCCGCCAAGGCCACGCTGTCTAACAAGAAAACGGAAGTTTCTGCGGACGTCCGGCAGAAGACGCGGCGAATGCGCGAGATGAGCGCGGCCAAAGAAGTGGCACGGCTGGAACTGCAACTGGCGCAGCAGAGTGTGGCGGTACTGCAATCGCAGCTTGAAGAAGGCAAGACCAATCTGCGCGAGGTCGAAAGAGCTCGCATCGACGAAAACGACAAATGGCTCGCGTATCTCGACGCCGACTTCGGCCGCCAGCAGGCGCAACTCGAACTGCTGAGAGCGGCGGGGCAATTGGACAAGGTTTGGCAATAAGCGCGAGGCTGGCGCGACACTCATGCTCGATCGGAACTCACTCGGGAAATTGCTCGAAGCGGTTCGCAAGTTGGAGGAGGGATTCCAGTCGCTGCCAGGTTATGAGCCTATTGTGCCGGGGCACGAGCGGCTTAGCGAAGTGCTGAACGATGTCGCGGCACGTCTGCAAGACAACTACCCTTACTTTCATCCGCTGTACGCCGGTCAGATGCTCAAGCCGGCGCATCCGGTGGCACGACTGGCATATGCGTTGGCGATGTATGTGAATCCCAACAATCACGCGCTAGATGGAGGGCGCGCGACTTCAGCGATGGAGAAAGAGGCTGTCGCGGAAATCGCAGCGATGTTTGGTTGGCGCGGGCACTTGGGGCACCTGTGCGGCGGAGGCACTCTGGCCAATCTTGAGGCGCTATGGGTTGCCGGGCAGTTGCGTCCGAGCAAAAAGGTTCTTGCCAGCGACCAGGCGCACTACACACACTCGCGCATCAGCGGCGTTTTGCAATTGCCGTTCGAGAGCGTACCGAGCGATTCCCGCGGCCGGATGGACATCGACGCGCTCACAAAGCGCGCGGCGCAAGGCGATGTCGGCACCGTCGTCGCCACACTCGGAACCACGGCGACTGGCTCGGTCGATTCCTTGCCGGACATTCTGGAACTGCGCGACAAGTATGGATTTCGTGTGCATGTGGACGCGGCGTACGGCGGATATTTCACGCTGATCGACGGGCTCGAGCCTCACGCCACAAGTTCCTTTCAGCAGATCGCTCTCGCGGATTCCATCGTGATCGATCCGCACAAACATGGTCTTCAGCCGTACGGTTGTGGCTGCGTGCTTTTCCGCGATCCGGCCGTTGGGAATCTATACAAGCACGATTCTCCGTACACCTACTTCAGTTCGGCGGAGTTGCACCTCGGCGAGATCAGCTTGGAATGTTCGCGGCCGGGCGCCGCTGCTGCGGCGCTGTGGGCGACACAGAAACTGCTGCCTCTAGTGCGAGGAGGCGAAATGGCTGAAGCTCTTGAGCGCTCACGAAGAGCCGCACTGGAACTATACGGACGGTTGCAAGCCGACCCGAAATTCATGACCGCGTTTCCACCGGAGCTGGACATTGCGATCTTTGCCCCGCGGGCTGCAAGTCTCAGCGAGTCCTCGACACTCTCGCGCCGGATTTTCGCCGAAGCCGCCAAGCTCGATCTGCACTTAGCCGTCGCGGAACTTCCAGCAATGTTTTGGAGCAAACAGAATCCCGAGGTCCGGGCCGACCGTTCCACCATTACGTGCCTGAGGTCTGTGCTGATGAAGCCGGAGCACCTTGATTGGGTAGACGCCATCTGGCAGCGATTGCAAGAAGCAACCGGGCGAGCCCTGGCTGGCACCAAGCACTCCGTCACCGCCTAGCCGCTCATTCCCAGTCTGCAACATAGAGTCTCGGAATCGCTTTGGGAGCCGCAACCATCTCGGGTACACTAGTTATGGGGCCGTAGGGCCAAAAGCTGCCCGCAGGCGGCACAGGCAAGGCCGAGCGCCAGTTGAAGTGTCTGCTGGATGGTATTCAAAGAATCTGAGGGTGATGCATGCCGGATGTGATGAAGACGTTGCTGTTGAATCCGCCAAGTTTTGAGAATTTTGATGGTGGAGCGAGCTCGCGGTGGCCCGCGACCCGAGAAATCGAGTCGTATTGGTATCCCGTGTGGCTGACCTATCCCGCCGGAATGATTCCAGGCAGCCGCCTGCTGGATGCTTCTCCCCACAAAGTGAACTGGCAGCAGACTGTCGAAATCTGCAAGGATTACGAGTTCCTCATTTTGTTCACCTCGACCGTGGGATTCGAGAGCGACGTCAAGCTCATCCGCAAGATCAAAGAATCCAATCCCAGCATGAAGATCGCCTTCGTAGGCCCGCATGGACACATCAAGCCTGATGAGACTTTGATGGCCAGCGAAGATATCGACTTTGTGACGCGCGGCGAGTTCGATCACTCGGTGGTCGAGTACGCGCACGGCAAACCGCTGAGCGATATTCAGGGCGTCAGCTTTCGCAAAGATGGCCGGATCGTGCACAACGCATCGCGGCCGCAACTGCACACCGAAGAACTGGATGCGCTGCCATTCGCCAGCGACATCTACAAGCGCGATTTGGAAATCGAGCGCTACAATGTTCCGTTCCTGCTCAATCCATTCATTTCGTTTTACACCACGCGCGGCTGCCCGGCGCTGTGCACTTTTTGTATGTGGCCGCAGACGATTTCGGGACATGCTTGGCGCACGCGCTCGACGGAAAATGTCGCTCGCGAAGTGAAGCAGGCGATCGAACATTTTCCGCAAATGAAGGAAATTTTCTTCGACGACGACACCTTCAACATTCGCAAGGATCGCGTGATCGATCTATCCGTCAAGTTCAAGCCCCTGAAGTTCCGCTGGTCGTCGACCGCGCGCGTGCATAGCGACTACGAAACGCTGAAGGCCATGGCTGACGGCGGCGCGCGGCTCTTCATCGTGGGCTTCGAATCCGGCGATGCGCAGATCCTAAAGAACATCAAGAAGGGTGCGACGGTCGAAATGGCTCGCACCTTCATGAAGAACTGCCGGAAAGTCGGCATCAAGGTGCACGGGGACTTCATTATCGGCCTGCCCGGCGAGACCAAGGAAACCATCGAGAAGACCATCGATTTCGCCAAGGAGTTGGATTGCGAAACGATTCAGGTTTCGCTGGCGCATGCCATGCCAGGTACCGAACTGCACGATTCGATGGCCAAGGAAGGTTTCCTGAAAGTGGAAGCGCTTGCCGACACCGGCGGCCACCAGTTGCCGCACATTGAGTATCCGCATCTCTCGAAGACCGAGATGATGGGCGCAGTGAATCGTTTTTACGATGAATATTATTTTCGTCCGCGAGTAGTGTGGCGCATCGTCAAAGAAGCGTTGTGGGATTCCCACGAGCGCAAGCGCCTGTATCATGAGGCTACTTCCTTCCTGAAGCTAAGGTCGGAGCGCTGGAAGTGGGTTCGCCAGGGCGGCGATGCCGACAAACCGATGATTACTGTTCCTGAAGTTCCTTCTGCCTCCGGCAACGACTGACCCGCGGGGATGTTCACGGAACGCCGGTTGCGCATTAAGACTCTGGTCGGGGTCTTAGCTATCGTTGTTTGCGCCAATTGCGGTGACCTGCTGCTGAAGCGGGGCATGTCGCAGATTGGCCCGGTACAGATTTCGCTGGCAGGTTTGTCGCACGCCTTCCGCCTTACAGTCACTAACGGCACGATCTGGGCCGGCATCATTTTCCTCACCGGCTTCATGCTCAGCTACATGACCGTGTTGAGTTGGGCCGATTACAGTTACGTAATGCCGGCGGGAGCGTTTGGTTATGCGGTGCTCACGTTTCTCGCGGTCATCTTTCTGCACGAATCCGTTTCGTCGCGCCGTTGGTTCGGTGTTTTCCTGATCTGCGTGGGAGTGCTTCTGGTCGGCCAGACCAAGCCGCGAACCACGGAAGCGCGCGCTGAGTTACCCAAAAAACTGCCCAAAGGAGTGCCAGCGTGATTAAGGTGGCGCTGCTGCTGGGCGTTCTGGTCTTCGGCAGCACCGGCGGTGAAATCGCCATCACCTACGGCATGAAAGCCACGGGCGAGCCCGAACATCTGACGCCGCGTGCGCTTCTGAAATTTCTGGGACGCGCATTCCGCAACGGCTGGTTTTGGGCCGGCGTGCCGCTCATGGCCCTGTCGTTCTATTCGCTGCTGGTTCTTCTGTCGTGGGAGCCGATCAGTTTGGTGATTCCGGCTTCCGCGCTCAGCTACGTGGTCGGCACCTTCGGCGCAAAATATGTTCTTGGCGAAGACGTGACGCTGGCGCGTTGGGCGGGTGTCGTCCTCGTTTGCCTTGGCGTGGCCCTGGTGACTTTCGGCTGAGGCGTTGCTCTTTGGTTACTTTGGCAACCGCTTCTTGACCTGGTAGCATCCGACCTTCAGACTATCCGCAGTCAGTAGTCAGGCTGGGTCCGGCCCGCGTGTTTTGGAGAGAAGGCGCGCGGAATCGGACGGAATGACGGGGGAACCGTGCTGCTAGCGGTGCGTGTGTGCCTATTGGTGTCGGCCGCGACGCCTCTGATCTATTACCTGCTATCGTTCTTTTGCGTGATCGATTTCTTTCGCTCGCGCCCCAGACCTTATGAACCGTCGCCCAATCATGCTCCGCCAGCCAGCATCATCAAACCGGTGCGCGGCATGGACCGCGACGTCTACGAGAATTTCTCTAGTTTTTGCCGGCTGAAGTATCCCGAGTACGAAATCCTATTTGCCGTTGCCGATGAAGACGACCCGGTCATCCCGGTGATCCAGAAACTCCAGAAAGATTTCCCGGCGCGCTCGATTCGTCTGATTACGCGCATTCCCACCGTCGGCGCCAACAACAAGGTCAACAGTCTCTGCCGCCTGGTCGAAGAGGCCAAGTACGATCTGCTGGTCATGAGTGACAGCGATGTCCGTGTCGAGCCGGACTATCTGCAGCAAGTCGCTGCTCCTTTCGCGGATCAGCGAGTTGGGGCAGTCACGGCCCTGTACCGTAGCTTTCCTTGCGCAGGCTTGGTTTCCGCGTTGAAGGCATTGGGTATGGCCATGGATTCCGCGCCTGCGGCGCTGGTGGCTCGCAAGCTCGAAGGAAACATGCAATTTGCATTTGGCTGGACCATGGCCACCACGCGGCGGTGCCTGCAAGCGATCGGCGGATGGGAAGCCATGGCCAACCATCATTCTGACGACTTCGAATTGGGCAATCGACTGGCGCGCCACGGATACCGAGTGGAGATGCTGCGCAAGCCGGTGGGCATGGTGTTTCCGTCCGAGCCGCTGCGGCAATTCGTGCTTTGCGAGATGCGTTGGTCCATCGGTTTGCGCAACGTTCGCCCGGCCGGCTACTGGGGACTGGCGCTCACGCAGGGACTTCCCTGGAGCTTGCTCGCGGCGTTCACCGTTATTACGGCACATTGGTCCTGGACCATCGCCGCTGCGTACCTGTTTGCCTATCTCGCGCTGCGCATCGGCTTGACCTGGACTACCGGTGCCTGGGGTCTGCGGGACACAATGGTCACCAAGAACCTGTGGCTCGTGCCTTTCCGCGACGCGCTCAATTCTCTCGTCTGGATTTCAGGATTTTTCTCCAATGAGATTGTCTGGCGGGGATTGAGCTACCGAGTCGATCACGGCTTGCTCGTGCCCATTCACCGCAGCCACGATGCTAATCCGTAGTAGTACTCTGACCTTGCGGACCGCTTCGGCCCCTTACGCCATCCTGCCGCGCGCCTCATTGGTCTTTTGGTGTAGCTGCGCCCCGCCGCGTTGGCGCCGCTTCCGCAAACTGCTAAAGTGAAAGAGCGCATTGTGGAGCGAACTTCCGAGCTTGGCAGCCGCGTTTTCTCGGAATTCTACAAACGCATAGCGTGATCCATCATTTTTCAGCAGCACTTCGCGACATCATCTTGCTGGCGGCCGGAGCGCCCCTGGCCTACTACATTTTCGCCACTGCAGCGGCCTTGCGTTTTTTTGCTCGAGAACCGCAGAGCGCTGTTCCCGATTTCACACCGAAACTGAGCCTGCTTAAGCCCGTCCGCGGGGTCGACTTTGCTTCGTACGAAAACTTCGCCAGCTTCTGCCGCCAAGACTATCCCGACTACGAGATTCTCTTCGCCGTGAACGAGGAAAGCGACGAAGCCATGCCGCTGATCCGCCGCCTGATTGCCGAGTTCCCCGAGCGCCGAATCCGCACCTTCGTCGGTGCCGAGCAGCTTGGTGCCAACAAAAAAGTCAACAAGTTGGCGCGTTTGGCGCACGAAGCGCAGCACGAAATTCTCGTGCTTACCGACGGCGACGTTCGCGTTGGTCCTCGATATCTTCGGGAAGTGGTCGCGCCCTTTGCGGATTCGTCGACTGGAGCGGTCACTTCGTTTTATCGCGGCTTAGTCGAACCGAACCTCGGTTCCGAACTCGAAGCTATTGGCGCGTCCAGCGATTTTTTTGCCGGCGTTCTGATGGCCGAGTGGATGGAGGGCATGACGTTCGCTCTCGGCGCGTCAATCATCACCACGAAGACTTGGCTCCGCAAGATTGGCGGCCTCGAGCCCATCGCCAACATGCACTCCGACGATTACGAACTCGGGAATCGCATCGCCGAAGCCGGCGGCAACGTAATCCTTTCCCGCGAATCGGTGTGGACTACCTACCCGGCGCAATCCGTCTTGGGCTTCTGGAACCATCAAGTGCGCTGGGCCCGTACCGTGCGCCTATGTCGGCCGCTCTCCTACGTAGGATTAATTTTCACGCACGGACTACCGTGGGCCATTCTTGCGGCTCTGGTCGTGCACACTCGCGCCGCGGCTGCCGTTTATTTGCTCGGCTATTTGCTGCTGCGTCTGACCATGGCGTATGTCGTCGGAGTGTGGGGCGTTGGCGATGAGATTTTGCGCCGCAAGCTGTATCTGGTTCCGCTGCGCGACGCCGCGAATTTCGCGATTTGGCTGGCCAGTTTTGCCTCCAACCGCATCACCTGGGGCGGCAGCGAATTCACCATGGAGCAAGGCCATATGGTCGCGGTCGGCGCGCTCGGCTCAACTGCTTCCCCGAATGCCGAGCCGCCCGCACCAGTAACGCGATAGCCGCCATTCATGCAGGTCGCGCGGTTGACGCGCTGCACGTTCCCTATTAGATTAGAATAGTGAATCGTGGCTGTCCCGATCCGCGGGAACCTGCTGCGATTCGTTTTTGTTCCCACTGCTGGGAGGTCGTCCAATTGGCAGGACTCCAGATTCTGGATCTGGCTATCCTGGTTCGAGTCCAGGCCTCCCAGCCAACTTAGCCCGAGTTACAACGATCCCCTCTCTGACTATTTGTTCACGCAAATCCTCGAAAATCGTAAACCGCATTCCTGTTTTGAACTTGCGGACCAATTCGGACCCGAGCTTGGGTCATCGACTCCCGCTTTGCTCGATCTCCGCACTCCCTCGGTCATTGACTTAGGCCATCGATTGTCAAGCGCACCGCAATTTACGTTTGGTTGTTGACGTGCTTCCCCTCCACTGGCATGCCTTGCCCACAAATGCTCGGAACGAACGCCAAGCCCAGGCAATTTCCAAGAATTTCCAATATAACGGTGGAGCATTCTCTTGAGCATTGACCGCCGCGTCGCCGCGCGCTTTCCGGTCATTCTAGTCGCCGAAGTCACGGAACTTCCCTCGGGACCGCCCCGCACCGGCCGCACCTCGGACATTAGCGAGACCGGCTGCTTCGTCGATTCCCTGCATCCCTTGCCCACCGGATCGCGAATCCGCTTGCGGCTCACGCGCGGCTATGAAAGCTTCGAGACCACTGGCACAGTCGTTTACAATCCCGCGCAGGGAATGGGCATTCGTTTTGACGATTCCGTCCCGCCAAATCAATTGGCAGTCCTGCATAAGTGGATCGCTGCTTTCAAGCAGCAAGTCGCCTGAAATAGAAAGCACCGGGCGAATCCATCGAGCGAACTGAAAACGCTCGCCGAATGGAGCCTACCCGGCGCCAGCTCACTGATCTAACCGCGCAAAACGGGTCGCCAGCTCTACTTACGACTTGCCCGCGCCACGGGCTTTTTCGCGCGTCGTGGAATCTTCGGTCCGATCTTCGGAGGCAAAGGCTCGGGCAAAGTCGTCAACTTGCCGCTCGGCTGCGTCCTTGGCAATTCCATAGCGCTCCTGGATTCTGCCGACGAGTTGGTCTCGCCGTCCGGCGATTACCTCTATATCGTCGTCGGTCAGCTTGCCCCACTTCTCTTTGACCTTGCCAACTGACTGCTTCCATTTTCCTTCGATGCGATCCCAGTTCATGGAAATTCTCCTGTGTTCTTGGTCTTCGGCGGAGCCCTCGGCCTGTTCTTCGGCGTGCAGGCCCTGCCGCTTCGCAGAAGAACACAGCGGCGTCGCTCCCTTGTATCCAGTGAACGCTGCAGCATCTGAGGAAGTGTCATGCATCCCCATGCAGACTGAGCCTTCGAACGCCCTGCGCACCTCTTGTAGCGCCTTACATCGAATTTGTCCCGGAACTAAGTGATTTCAGGTAGGCGCGAGCGCACGGCATGTGCCCAAGATAAACGGAGAGTTGCGGCCACGCGACACCAAGGGAAACCAGACTACTCATGACGGCTGCGACTCGGACTCCGGGCTCGCTCGCAAAACCTATCGAGGAGGTCAAAAATGTTACGTTGGGCGCTGGGATTCTTCATTGTGGCGTTGTTCGCCGCGCTTCTCGGTTTCACCGGGATCGCTCTGGCAGCCGCCGGGATCGCGAAGATTCTTTTCTACCTATTCCTCATTTTGTTCCTCATCACGCTGGTCGGCCACTTGTTACGCCGAACCTGAGGATTTGGCCCAAGTTTGCCGGCGATCTCACGCTTACAAATCACGCTTAGGAGAAAAAAATGAAACGTTGGACTACGGTTTTCGCAGGAACACTCTTAATGACACCGCTGTTATTCGCAACACCGGCGGACCAAAACGCCAAGGACGAACGAGACCGGCTGCAAAACGCCGGTACCGTCATTCAGGAAATTCTCGACATTCCTGATGATATTCCCCAGGACCTGCTGGACAAGGCACGCTGCGTCGTGGTTATGCCATCGGTCCTTAAGGCCGCATTCATCGTCGGCGGAAGCTACGGTCGCGGCACCATGGTCTGCCGCACCGGCAAGGACTTCACCGGCCCGTGGGGCGCTCCCGCGATGTACGCGTTGGAAGGCGGCAGCATCGGCTTGCAGATCGGCGGCGAAGCCACCGACTTCGTCATTCTCGTGATGAACAATCGCGGCATGGATAGTTTGCTGCACAGCAAAGTCAAGCTGGGTGCCGACGCCTCCGTAGCCGCCGGTCCCAAGGGCCGCACAGCCTCGGCGGACACGGACGCATATCTGCGCGCCGAAATGCTCAGTTATTCGCGTGCCCGCGGAGTCTTTGCGGGGATTTCCCTGCAAGGCTCGACGTTACGTCCCGACAATGACGCCAATCAGCGCCTCTATGGCAAAGATGCCACCGCCGCCACGATCATCGCCGAATCCAAGGTGGAAGCTCCCGAAGCAGGGCATAAACTGGTTTCCCGGTTGCAAAAGGCCACTCCCCAGTTGAAGCCTTAACCTTAGGTTCAGCTAGCTACCTGCTGTTCAAGGCACGCTCGTAAGAGCGTGCCTTTTTCATTGGGTTCCGCGGCGATGAACCCCTGCTTTGCCCTGCCTGTTAGCATACAAACACCAAATCTCGCTGATTCCGCGCCGCACATTCTTGCTAACATTCATCAACTTCATCAGTAAAGAGGCGCACTTCATGAAACGCTTGGCCCTCGCAACGATTGCCGTCGCGCTGTTTTGCAGCATCTCATTTCCCCAGGACAAATCCGTGAGCGCCGACGAGATCCAGATCAAGCAACTCGAGCGCGCCTGGAATCAAGCGGAGGCCAGGCAGGAAGTCAAAGAAGTCTCCGCTTTGCTCGCAGACACCTTCGTCTATACCGATTACGATGGCTCGTTCATGAACAAGTCGGAATACATGAAATGGATCGCCGCGCCCGAGCAGAAGGCCGATCACCTTTACGATGAGGGCCTGAGCGTTCAGATATACGGCGACGCCGCCGTAGCTACTGGCATTTATCGCGAGACCGGCACCAACAAACGCAAACCCTACACCATCCGCTCGCGCTT
>Ga0137403_10000438_pt1 | contig 53482 bp, 57 predicted proteins | sample CZOMad2_1_16fung_FD_122057 | JGI IMG/M metagenome (GOLD analysis project Ga0137403, IMG submission 122057) | Vadose zone soil fungal communities from Angelo Coast Range Reserve, California, USA - CZOMad2_1_16fungal (Hybrid Assembly) | ecosystem: Environmental > Terrestrial > Soil > Vadose zone... | reverse complement strand
TCAACCGGATGATGGCCGAGCTGTTCGGCCGGGTCGACGGCTACTGCAAGGGCAAGGGCGGCTCGATGCACATCGCCGATTTCGCCATCGGGATGCTCGGCGCCAACGGCATCGTGGCCGGCGGCATGCCGATCGCCTGCGGCGCCGCGCTGGCGGCCCAGCTCGAGGACGCGGGCGGCGTGGCGGCGTGCTTCTTCGGCGACGGCGCCACCGGCGAGGGCGAGTTTCACGAGACCCTCAACATCGCCGCGCTGTGGAAGCTTCCGCTGATCTTCGTGTGCGAGAACAACCGCTACGGCGCCGGCAATGCCGTCGAGTCCGTGCGGGCGAATCCCGAGATCTCGGAGCACGCCGCCGCCTACGGCATGCCGGGCGTGCCGGTCGACGGCAACGACGTCCTCGCGGTCCGCGACGCGACCGCCGAGGCGGTCGAGCGCGCGCGGCGCGGCGCGGGCCCGACGCTGCTCCACTGCAAGACGTTCCGGTGGCTCTTCCACGCGATGCGCGACGTGCCCCCGCCCGAGACGCGGTCGGCCGACCTCCTGGCCGCCTGGCGCGGCCGCGAGCGCGACCCCATCGCCCGCTTCGAGGATCATCTGAGCGCGGGCGGCGTTGTCACCGCCGCCGAGGTGCTGGCGATCCGCGATCAGGTCAAGCGCGCGCTGGCCGCCGCGGTCGATTTTGCGGAGGCGAGCCCCTACCCGGATCCAAAAGATCTGCTGGTCGACATGTTCGCGGACTAGCGGGCTGCGGAAAGCCCCCGAGGAGGATGCCGGTGCGGGAGATCAGCTTCACGCAGGCCCTGGACGAGGCGCTGGCCGAGGAGATGCGGCGCGACGCGCGCGTCATCGCGCTCGCCACCACGCGCGCGCCCGCGCTCGAGAAGGAGTTCGGTGACAAGCGCGTTCGCTTCACGCCGATCTCCGAGGCCGCCTTCACCGGCATCGGGCTCGGCGCCGCCGGGAGCGGCTTCCGCCCGGTCGTGCACTGGGGCATGGTGACCTTCTCGTTCGTCGCGATGGATCAGATCGTCAACCAGGCGAGCAAGATCCGCTACATGTTCGGCGGCCAGGCCGACTTCCCGGTGACGTATCGCTGCACGACCGGCGGCGGCGCGCAGACAGCCGCCCAGCACTCGCAGAGCCCGTACTCGATGTTCATGCACCTCGCCGGGCTGAAGGTCATCCTTCCGTCGACGCCGTTCGACGCCAAGGGGCTGCTCAAGAGCGCCATCCGCGACAACAACCCGGTCGTCTCGTTCGAGTGCAGCCGGCTGGCCGCGGTGACCGGGCCCGTGCCCGAGGGCGACTACACGGTTCCGCTCGGCGTCGCCGAGGTCAAGCGCGCCGGCCACGACGTGACCGTGGTGGGGCTCGCCTACTACGTGCGCGAAGCGCTCGCGGTGGCCGCGGATCTGGCGGCGGAGGGCATCTCGCTCGAGGTCATCGATCCGCGCACGCTGGTGCCGATGGACGCCGAGACCATCCGCGCCTCGGTGCGCCGGACCGGCCGGCTGGTCGTCGTCGACGAAGCGCCCGCGACCTGCTCGGCGGCCTCCGAGATCATCGCGCTCGTGACCGAGGACCCCGACACGTTCCAGGCCCTCAAGGCCCCGGTGCAGCGCGTGTGCGCGGCTCCGGTGCCCGTTCCGTTCAGCCCGCCGCTGGAGCGCGCGGCGCTGCCCGATCAGATCAAGATCAAGGCCGCGGTCCGCCGCGTGCTGGAGAGTGCCCCCGTCGCCGTGTGAGTGAGCCGGAGCGCCCCCGGGACTCCCGCGCGCTCCGGCACCCGACCGCTCGAAACTTCTCGCCGCTACTTCTTGCCGACCGGCACCGGAATGCCGGGAATCTTCACGTTCACGGAGCCCAGGTGGCCCCGGCTGGTGAAGTACAGCGTCTTCCAGTCGTCGCCGCCGAAGGCGATGTTGGTGGTGGCCGGCGCGCCGTGGACGATGCGGCCGAGCTTCTTGCCGTGCGGATCCAAGATCCAGATCCCGCCGGCGCCGCCGCAATAGACGTTGCCTTCCACGTCCACCTTCATACCGTCGGGGACGCCGGGCTCGCTGCCGCCGAGATCGGCGAAGACGCGGTCGGTCTGCCTGGCGAGCGTGCCGTTGGGCAGAAGCTCGAACGCCCGGATGTGCCGGCGCCGGGAATCGTTGATGTAGAGCACCTTCTCGTCCGGCGTGAAGGCGAGCCCGTTCGGCAGCACGAAGTCGGAGACGAGCAGGCTCATGGTGCCGAGATCCGGCGTCATGCGGTACACACCCGCGACGGCGAGATCCCACTGCTCGGGGGCCGCGGGACTCGTCCACGGATCCGTGAAGTAGATGCAGCCGTCCGACTTCACCACGACGTCGTTGGGACGGTTCAGCCGCCGCCCCTGGAAGCTGTTCGCGACGACGGTAATGCTGCCGTCGAGCTCCTGCCGCGTCACCCGGCGGCTGTCGTGCTCGCAGGCGATCAACCGGCCCTGGAGGTCTCGGGTCAGCCCGTTGGCCCGGTTCGTCGGCTGCTGGAAGACGGTCACGCCCTGGCCGGGGACGTACTTCATGCGCTTGTCGTTGTGGATGTCGCTGAAGAGCAGATAGCGTCCTTCCTTCCACCAGAGCGGTCCCTCGGCCGGCCCGAGAGGTCCGCCGAATCCATCGGCCAGATCGTGGATCGGCTCCGACGGAGAGATGATCTTTTCCAGCTCCGGGGCCAGCTGCTCGATGCGCTTGGACGACTGGGACGACACACGACCGACAGACATGGCCAGGCCTCCTATCGCGACCGCCATTCCCAACATGTGACGACGTGAGATGCCGCTCCCTGCGCTCGTGATCGCTCCGTGCCGTGGACTCATACCACCTCCGCGTGAGCCTCGCCTCGCTTGCCGGGAGGCCCTGACCGCCCTATCCTCTAACAGACTCGGACGCTCGAGATCAACGTCGGTTTGCGGGGAGAGCGGCATGGGCGAGGCGGACAATGCGGGCGTCTTCGTTCGCCCCCCTGTGCTGTACGCGGCCGCGCTGGTCGCCCTGCTCGTGCTTCGCTGGCTCTGGCCCCTGCCGATTCTGCCTCGCGGCGGTCTCTGGCCGGGACTCGTGCTGGTGGCGCTCGGCGTTGGCATCCTGATCTGGGGACGACGCACGCTGCTGGCCGGCGGCACCAACGTGGACCCGTCGCTCCCGGCCACGGCCGTCGTCACGTCCGGCCCATACCGCCTGTCTCGCAATCCGCTCTACGTGGGGCTGGCCCTCGTGTATTTCGGCCTCACGCTGGCGCTCGACTCCTGGTGGGGGATCGTCTTGCTGGTGGCCGTCTTGATCGTCATGCACCGCGGCGTCATCCAGCGCGAGGAGCGTTATCTCGAGCAGAAGTTCGGCGACGGCTATCGGCAGTACCGCTCGACGGTTCGAAGGTATATTTGACGCTGAGGACTGGCGCCTCCGAGGGATTCATGACAGGCCGCGGGCGGATGATCGACGTGAGCCACACGGTCGAGCACGGGATGGTCACCTACAAGGGTCTGCCGGGCTCGACGCCCTGCCCGATCGTAGGAGCCGCTTCTTCGCAGTCCCGGTGAAGGTGCGGGGATTCGGCACGTTTCCCGTGAGGGCGTTCGCCCTGGTGTAGTCCGCGTGGATCTTCTGGCGTTCTTCCTGAGCCAGCACGCCGCGGTCCACGCGCGCGAGGTGAGCGGGCGCGCGTTTCCGGCGCAGCTCGTCTTCGACGATCTCAGCCCCGACCAGATGCGGATCCGCCCCGGCGAGGGGCTGAATTCGCTCGTGTGGCTTCTCTGGCACATGGCGCGCACCGAGGACGTCGCGATCAACGTGGTCGTCGCCGGCTCCGATCAGGTCCTCGACGCCGAGTGGACGCGCCGCATGAATGTGCCGTGGCGTATCATCGGGACCGGCATGACCGACAGCGAGGTGGGCGATCTGACCGCGCGCGCCGACGTCCCCTCGGTGCTGGCCTATCGATCGGCGGTTGGAATCCGGACGCGACAGGTCGTCCAGGCGCTGCGGGCCGGCGCCTGGGACGAGCCGGTCGCCGAGGACGACATCAAGCGCGCGGCGGCGGCCGGCGCGTTCCGTGATCGGGACACCCGCACGCCTCATCCGTGGCTCGGCTGGAGCCGGGCCGATCAGATCGCCAGCTCGGCCCTCCGCCACAACGCCGCGCACCTCGGTGAGGCCGTGACAATCAGAAGTCTCGCCGGGCTCGCGCTCGGCTGAGGCATGACAACAGGGCCAACATGAACGTTCTGGTCAAGAGCGCGTGGGGCTCCGACGATCCGACGAAGGCCGCATTCCCGTTCCTGCACGCGAACGCGCTGGCGGAGGCCGGCCACGCCGCCCAGATCTTCCTGCTCGGCGAGGCGGTCTCGCTGATGCGCGATCCGGTGGCCGCCGCCGTCGTCCCGGTCGGCTGGCCGCCGCTCGCGGAGACGCTCCGCGCCACGATCGCGCTCGGCATACCGATCCACGTCTGAGGCGCGTGCTCGAGGGCTCGGGGAGTCCTCGGCGCCGACCTGCAAGGAAAGAAGGCGTCGTTCGCCAATCCCACGATTCTCGTGCGGCTGATCGAGTGGGCCGACAAGGTCCTCAGCGAATGAAGCACGGCGCGTGAAGAGCGCGCGCGGCGCGGCGCCGGCCGCGGGTCGTCAGCGCAGGTAGTCGCCCTGCCACCGCTTGTAGTCGTTCTGCCTCATCGCGATCGCCAGCAGCTCTTCGGACGCGACACGGTCCTTGAGCCCGGCCGGGGCGCCGCCCTCACGGAGATACTTCAGCGTGTCGTACACCGCCTTGGCGGCGGCGTAGAACGGATGGTGCCCCTGCAGCGCGATGCGCACGCCCTGGCTCGCGAGGAAGCTCTTGTCGGCCAGCGCGGGCGGGGCGCCGCCCAGCATGAGCGGCAGTCGCGTCGCCTGATGCATCGCCTCGACCTCCTCGCGCTTGCTCGCGCCCGCCAGGAAGATCGCGTCGATCCCGGTCTCCTGGTAGGCCCTGACGCGCTTCTCGGCTTCCGCGATGCCCCCACGGCGCAGCGCTCCCGTGCGGCCGATGACGACCAGCGAGGGATCCTGGCGCGCCGCCACGGCGGCGCGTAGCTTCCCCAGCATCTCGTCGACGGACACCAGGCCCTCGTCCTGCCCGGCAAAGGGCTGCGGCAGGACGGTGTCCTCGACCATCAGCGCGGCCACGCCCGACGTCTCGAGCTCTTCCACGGTGCGTATGACGTTCAGCGCGTTGCCGTACCCGTGATCGGCGTCGACCATGAGCGGCAAGTCGCTCCCGCGGGTGATCCGGCGGATCTGCTCGGCGAACTCGGTCAGCGTCAGGACGATGATGTCCGGCGCGCCGAGCACCGTCCCCGACGCGATCGAGCCGGCGAACATGCCGACCTCGAAGCCCAGCGACGCGGCCATGCGCGCCGACATCGGGTCGAACACGGACGCCGGGTGAACGCAGGCGTGGCCCTCGAGCAGACGACGATACTGCTTGCGGCGTTCGGACAGAAGCGTCATGGATTCGACCTTTCGGTGAGAGTCACGCCAGGGGAAGAGGCTCGGCGTCGGGCGCCGGAGCGACCTCGAACGCGTTCAGGATACCGCTGACGATCCCGTAGTGGCCGATGAGCGCGGTGAGCTCCACGAGCCACGGCACACCGTGCTGATCCCGCAGCCGGTCGAACAGCGGCTGAGCCACGCGGCCTCGTCTCCAGAGCTGCCGCGCATAGTCGGCGATGTCCCGCTCGCCGGCCGGCAGGCTCGCGAGCTCGCCGCGGTCACGCACCGCGGTGACGGCGGCCTCGCTGACGCCCGCCTTCCGGGCCGCGGGCGCGTGCGCCGCCCAGACGTAGGGGCAATCCTTCTCGCGGGCGGTGGCGATGATGGCCACCTCGCGCGACTCGGGCTTCAGCTGCGAGCCGAAGCGGAGATAGCTGCCGACGGCGAGGTGACGCCGGCAGAGCTCCGGGCTGTACAGCAAGATCGGGAACGGACCGCGTATGCTGCCGCGCCCTTCGGCAACCGCGTCGAAGACCGGTCGATGCGCCTCGGCCACCTGGTCGCGCCGGGTGATGGGCGTGACGCGCGGCGCGGCGAGCGGTGGGCGCGCCTTCGCCTGTCCAGCGACGGGCCCGGGAACCTCCGGCAGGACCTCGACGGGCGCCGCGGGTGTGACCTCGAAGGCGTTCAGGATCCCGGAGAGGGCCGCATAGCGGCCGATCCAGCCCGTCAGCTCGACCAGCCACTTCGGATCGTGGGCCTTCAGGAGCTCATCGAACACGGCACTCTCGACGCGGTTGTTCCGGAGCAGCTGCTGGACGTAGAGCACGACGGCCCGCGCGGAGTCGGGCAGGTCGTCGACCGGACGGCGCTCGCGGACCGTGGCGATGGTCTCCGCCGCGATGCCGGCCTTCCGGGCCAGCGGAACGTGAGCGTTCCAGACGTAGCCGCAGTCCCGCTCACGGGCCGTCGCGCATACGGCGAGCTCGGCGTGCGGCGGCTCGACGATGCTTTCCCGGTGCAGATACTCGCTGATCTCGTTCCAGGGTCGAGCCAGGCCGGGGCTGTGCAGGACGACCGTGGAGGGCCCGCTGATCCGGCCGCGAAGGGCCGCCAGCGTGTCGAAGAGAGCGTGGTGCTCGGGAGCGATGTCTTCCTTGTCGACGATGAGCTTCACGCGCGCCATCGCACTGTCCTTTCCGGGACCGAGACGGTCCAGACCCGGGGCTCGAGCGAACGGGCCAGAGCTTAGCGGGAGCGGGGGCCAGCGTCAACGCGGCCGGCCGTACAATGGCGCCTATCCGTGCGACGGGAGGGGATTCATGGACGCCACGACCGAGCACCTGAGCGAGCACGCGCACCGGCTGCGCTACGCCGATCTTCCCGCGGAGACGATTCACCAGGTGAAGCGGACCCTCGTCGACACGCTCGGCTGCGCGGCCGGGGCGTTCGACGGCGAGCCGGCCGTCATCGCCGTGCGCCTCGCGTCGCGGATCCAGGGCGCCCCTCCGGCGCGCATTCTCGGCTCGCCGCAGCGGACGTCCCTAGACTTCGCCGCGTTCGCGAACACCGTGCTGGTCCGCTATCTGGATTGCAACGACACCTACGCCGCGCGGGGGACGGGCCACCCGAGCGACATGATTCCCGCGGTGCTGGCGGTGGCCGACGGCCGCCGCGCTGACGGCCGCTCGGTGATCACCGCGATTGCCGTTGCCTATGAAGCCTTCTGCCGCCTCGCGGACACGGTCCCGCTGAAGGGCTGGGACCAGGGGATGTTCGCCGCCATCGGCACCGCCTGCGGCGCCGGCAAGATTCTCGGGCTCGATCGCGCCGCGCTGGGCAACGCCATCTCCATCGCGATCACGTCGGGCGTGCCGCTCGGGGTCACTCGCATCGGCGAGCTGTCGATGTGGAAGGGCTGCGCGACGGCCGCCGCGAACCGGACGGGGGTGTTCGCGGCCGAGCTGGCCGCGGAGGGCATGACCGGACCGGGCCACCCGTTCGAGGGACGCGACGGGCTCTGGCAGCATCTCTCGATGGAAGCGCCGAAGTGGGAGCGATTCGGCGGCGGGGGCGAGCCGTTCCGGATCACCTCGACCAGCTTCAAGGCGTACCCGTCGGTCGTGCACACGCAAGGGCCGATCGGGCTGGTGCTCGAGCTACGCCAAGAGCTCGGCGGGGCGCAGATCGACTCGGTGCGCGTTGCGACGTACGCCGAAGCCGTGCGGCGTACCGCGGCCGAAGCGGAGAAGTGGAATCCCTCGACCCGGGAGACGGCGGACCACAGCACGCCCTACCTGGTGGCGGCCGCGCTCCAGGACGGCGGCGTCACGCCGGCGACGTTCGCGCCGGCGCGAATCCAGGATCCCGCGCTGCGACCGCTCATGAAGAAGCTGACGGTCGTCGAGGATCCGGAGTTCACGCGCCGCTACCCGGCCGAGTCCTGCACGCGCGTCGAGCTGACAACCACCGACGGCCGGAAGCTCACGGCCGAGACCAGCCACCCCAAGGGCCACCGCCGCAACCCGCTGACCGATGCCGAGGTCGAGCTCAAGTTCCGCGGGCTGGCCGCAGGAGCGCTGGGCGCCAAGGGGTGCGATCGAGTCCTGTCGGAAGTCTGGAGCCTCGAGAAGGCCGCGACGGTGGACGGCCTCTTCGACAGCCTCCTCCGCCCTACGGCTCGATAGGGGCTAGTGGTTCGAAAGAGGCTCGGCGTCGATGAGGACGAACAGCATCCGGCAGATCTTGTCGCTGCGATTCGACCAGGCGTGGTACGTCCCGCGCTGAATCAGGACGTCGCCGGCTCGCATGAGCGTTTCGTCGGCGTCCAGGACGGCCCAGACTTCGCCCTCGAGGCAGATGGCGTAGTCGATGGTATCGGTCGCGTGGAAGCCCGGATGCTTCGCCGAGCGCTCGGGCGTGGTCTTGCAACCGCGCCGCCGTAGCTCCGCGGGGTCGTAGGCGCGCCGTGAGTCGGGCGCGATATCGGTGATGCGGATGACGCTGCCGCCCCGGTGGGCGGGCGGGGTGCGCAAGATAGATCCGTCGGGCACCGGGTCGGTCGCGCCCTTGTTCGAGGACGGCGCCGCCTCCGTCGTCCACAGCCCGATTCTCACGGCCTCGCCCCCCGGGATGGTGGCCGACGGCAGCAGAGCGTCGGAGAGAATGCACGAGCGTCCCGCCGCGTTCACTCCCGTCACGATTCGGCGCACCTTTCCCGGCATCGTCTCTCTCCGATCGCTCTCAGGGGATCTCGACGTCGAACAGCGGCGCGTACTGCTGCGCGCCGAAGAGATCGCTCTCGCCCATGCTGCCGCTCGGCCGCAGCCGGCGAATGGTGAACTTGATGGCGTTGGCCGGCTCGAACACGACGAAGTCGGTCACGCGGCCTTCCTCGACGCCGAACAGACGCGCGACCGTGCCGCGGTTGAGGACGCCGCTGTCGCGCACGCGCTCGAAGTTCGCGCGGTCGCGACAGATGACGTCGAACGTGATGTGGTCGACGCCCGCGTTCTTGCTCCGGATGGTCGAGGCCAGCTCGACCAGCTTCACGGCCGCGCCGCCGGATCGCCGGCGCCAACGGTCTCGAACTGAGTCTGGAAGAGCTCGCGCGGGTCGGCCACCTCGACCACGTGGTTCAGCGTCCACTCGTAGGCCGGGCGGGCGTGCAGCACCTCGTCCGACATGATGGCGGCGGTCCCGGCGGTGCCCTTCACCTCGGGCAGCCGGGCGTAGAAGAGGTTCTTGCCGGCGATGTGGCAGATGGTCTCGGCCCGTGCCGCGTCGTCGCAGGTGACCTCCACCACGATGCCGACCTCGAGCGGCGCCTTCGCCGGAGTCGGCTCGAGCGCCTCCATGACGGCGTTGCGCCCATACACGTGATAGAAGACGTTGTACGTCCCGCCGATGGGCCCGAACCGCTCCGTGAGCTTGCCCTTGGCCCAGCCGATCACGCGGTCGAGGTTGGCGATCGTGTAGGGATCGCGGATGCCGGTGATGAAGAGCGCGCGCTCGGCGACCTTGCCGGATCCCTCGAGCTTGATCCACGTGCTGGGGCTCGCCACGAAGGTCTGTCCGGTGACGCGCGTGGTCTTCGGGTCGACCTGCTCGTAGCTGCACTTCGACATGTCGAGGTAGCCGCCGGGCACGTATTCGCGGAACGGGTTGAGTCGCTCGTACATCGCGTGGCTCGCCACCGAGGCCGGGGTGCAGCGCTGGTCGGGGTGCATCGCGGTCAAATAGACGCCCGTGCCGTCGACGCGGCCGAGGATCGTTTCCTTGCCCATGAACGGCTCGCCGCAGAACGACGCGCACTCCATGGCCTTGCCGCAGAAGAACGCGTCGGCCAGCGAATGCCCGGCCTCGAGCAGCGGCGCCGCGAAGATGGCGCAGTCGCTGCTGCGCCCGGCGATGACCACGTCGACGCCCTGGCGCAGCACGTCGCGGATCGGCTCGGTGCCCATCACCGCCACGATGCGATCGGTGCGATCGAGCGTGGCGGCGTCGCAGTCGGGGCGACCGTTGAGGCCGCGGACGACGGCGCCGTCCTTCACGCGGCGGCGCACCTCGTCGACCGGGATCTCGGAGTAGATCTTCGCCAGCCGGAACGGCCCGAGCCGGTGCTCGGCCGCGATGGCGCGGATGAGCCGCACGTACTGATCGACCCCGCGGTCGGTGCCGGTGTCCGAGGCCGAGCCGATGACCAGCGGAATCCGAAGACGCCGCGCGGCCAGCAGCATCGCCTCGATGTCGTGACGCTGCCACACCTCGTCCGAGGCCGGCCGATCTGCGCCCAGCGGATACGGCCCGATGTCGGCGCTGCCGGAGTCGGCGACGATGAAGTCGGGCGACGCGCCGCAGCCGCGCTCGAAGCTCGCCTTCTCGAGCGGGGTCGTCCCGAGATGGCCGGTCGGCGTGATGATGCGAATGGTCTTCACGCTTACTTCCTGGTGTCGCCCCAGACGACGTAGCGCCGGCGCCGGACCGGCTCCTTGCCCTCCGCCGCCATGCGCTGCTCCTGAGCCGCCACCAGATCGAGCAGCGGATCGCTGCCCACGTTCACCAGGCCGTGGGCATTCAGGAGCTTCTCGATGACCTCGCGCGGCCGGCCTCCGAGGAACGGCAGCTGGTCGCCGACCGCCCTGTACTCGGGGCTCGTCCGCGCGTTCTCGGACGCCGGGGGCCCCGGGCCGTCGAGGTGGCTGTCCACGACGACCAGACGTCCACCGACCCGCAGCACGCGGATCCACTCGTCGATCGCCGCTTCGGGATGGGGCAGCGTCCAGAGCACGTGCCGCGTCATGACGAGATCGAAGCTGCCGGGCGCGAACGGCAGCTGCTCGGCGTCGCCCTCCTCGAACCGGACCGTCGCCGAACGCTCCGCCGCCTTGCGACGCGCCTCGGCGATCATGGCGGCCGCGAAGTCGACGCCGGTGACCCGATGACCACGGGACGCGAGCTCGAAGGTGAGAAAGCCGGTGCCGCAGCCGACGTCGAGCGCGTCGAGCGCGCGCCGGTCCGCGAGGACGAGAGCGAAGACGCGATCCCACGCGGCCCGCTCGGCCGGCGTGCGGATGCTGTGGCCGAAATCTTCGTCGAAGCCAGGCGCCCGACGATTCCAGTGAGCGGCGACCTGCTGCTTGACGACGTCAGACAGGCCGCCGCCCACGAGGACTACACCTTCTCGATGACTTCGATCTGCACTCCGTCGGGGGCTTCCAGGAAGCAGACCCGCCGGCCGTTGTTGGGCGGCAGCTCCTCGAGGATCCGCACGCCGTTGCCACGAAGCCGAGCCAGCGTCGCCGTGTAGTCGTCCGTGTCGACGGCTATGTGCTCGATCCCGTAGTGCTGCTCACGCTTCTGCGTGTCGATCAGCGGCGTGATGTTGAGCTGGAGCCCGTGAAGGCTCACGCGATACCCGCGCGTGCCCTGGTCGGCGAGCAGCGTCGCGCCCAGGTTGTCGACGTAGAACTGCATCGTCTTCTTGGGGTCGCGCGTCTTCACGTGGACGTGATGCGTGCCGAAGGCCATCGGGCCCTCCTAGTGAGCTCCCGTCGGGGCCGGAGCCACGCCGAAGATCTCCTTGATGCTGTCGCGGATCTTGTGGATCTCCTTGAGCGCCGGGAGGAAGTCGACGGCGCCGGGGGCCTTGCGATCGTAGAGCTTCTTGCCGTCCAGGTACACCTCGAACCGGCCGCTGTCAGACGGAGTGAGCGTGATCGCCGTTTCGCGGTAGTTGATCGAGGATAGCTCGGCCGCCACACTGACGGCCACGGGGAGGTACCCTCAGACGACGCAGTAGACGATCTCGACGTGGCACTTGCCTTCGGCCATGGTGGCCCTCCTTGGAGTTTGTTGCCAGGAATGGTATCCGTATCCGGGCGGCGGCGCAATCGCCGTGACATGATCGTCACCAGACGTACTATCACCAGACGGCAAGGAGCCTGATCGATGACGTCGAGCAACGGCCGCCTCCGGCAGCGGCGGTGCAGCAGCGCCGACCTCGGCGTCGACGGCGCCGGAACCAACCGGGCGTGGCCGGACACCGAGGTATCGCTGGCATCCGTGGCCGGCGCCGATGCCACCTATTGGCTTCTCACGATCCCTCGGGCCGCACTTGCCGGTGAAGCCCTGACCGACTTCCTGGGGCGGGTGGCCCCCTTCGGCTGTCCGGTGCCGGGATCATTGATCCGGGCGTACAGCCTGCCGGACGCGCCGTTCCCGTCGGTCTTGCTCAAGGAACACGAGGCCGGCCCGAACGGCATCGCCGAGGCGTACAACCGCTTCCTCGCCGGCGCACGGTTGCCCTGGATGGCGGCTCTCGGCGGGACCGGCCCGGGCTTGAGCCCGGTCCTCGCGTGGCAATCGGCGCCGACCCGGCGCTTCCTGACGTCCGGCGAACGAGCCCGGCTACTGGCCGAGGCGGGTGTGGAGCTGCCCGGAGTGGCGGATGGCTACCTGGGGTCCGGTCTGCTCCTGCTCGCCAACCCGGATCTCGCCGCCTCCTGGCAGACCATGCTGTCGCTGGGCGGCGTTACCAAGATCCGCAAGATGACCGGCCGCGAGTTCCCGGTGTGGGTAGACCTGCCCGCGCACCAGCCCGCATTGCTGGCGAGTCCTGTGCTGGCTCAGGTAGAGCGCTTATTCGCAGACGTTTCTGGCTGACAACCGATCACAACAGTACACAGCAACTCCGCCAAGAGGTCGCCCTGTCGATTGTTTCGAATGGTAGCCATTGACGCGGACCGAGTCGCGGGCCTACGGTGGCATCTGGAATCGCAGGGGAAATGGGCCACGTTTATCAGCGCGTGAAGCTGTCGGCCGAGAGAACCGTCACCGTGCGCATGCTCGTCGACACGGGCGCCACGTACTCGGTGATCCCGGAAGCGCTCGCGCGCGCGGTGGGCATCAAGCGACTGCGACGCTCCGTCCCCATCACGCTCGCGGACAAGCGGCGGGTCAAGCTCGATGCCGGCACCGCGATCTTTCGGATCGGCGAACGAGAGGCGCCGGCAACGCTCCTCGTCGGTGACGTCGCCTCGCCGATCCTCGGCGTGGCGACGCTCGAGGGGTTGGGGTTGACCGTCGATCCGCGGAGGCGACGGCTCACGCCGTCCCGCCACTACGCCGTCCGCCTCGGCGCCTTCGGGTAGGTCAGGCCAGCCCCACGATCTTCGCCAGCGCCTCCAGCTGCTCGGCGTGGCGGCAGACCGGGTTGAGCAGGAGATGGTTCGCGCCCATGCCCACGAGCTGCTCCAGCCGCTCGCGCACCTGCTCCGGCGTGCCGTGCACACCGGAGGCGTCAGCGCCGTTCGGGTTGTGATAGACGGTCGTGAACCAGTGGTGCAGCTCGGCCCGGGCCACGTCGGCGCGCTCGTGGACGGAGAGAAACACGCGCTTCGAGACGGGGAACCTGGCCGGGTCACGCGACGACTTCTCGAGCGCCGCGCGCAGCGCGGGAACGCTCCGCGAGAATTCGGCCACGCTCGAGCCACCCGAGCCCATCCAACCGTCGGCGATCGCCGCGGCGCGCTTGATCGCGTCGGGGTGTCCGCCCCCCAGCCAGATCGGCGGATGCGGCTTCTGCACCGGCTTCGGCGACATGCTGGCGCCCTCGAGCTTGTAGATGCTGCCGCGGTAGTCGACCTTCGATTGGGTCCACAGCGCCTTGATCAGCTCGACCTCCTCGAGGAATCTCCGGATGCGGCGCTCGCGAGGAACCTGGAACTCCTGATAGTGGTTGTCGCGGCCCAGCCCCACGCCGAGGACCGCCCGACCGTTGCTCGCGTAGTCGAGCGTCGCGATCTCGTGCGCGAGATGAATGGGATTGCGCACCGGCAGCACGACCACCGAGACGCCCACCCGGATCCGCGTGGTGATCGCGGCCGCGTAGGTCAGGATCACGATCGGGTCGAAGCAGAAGACGTGGTCCAGCGTGTTTTCCGTCACCCACAGATCGCGGAATCCGAGCGCGTCGGCGCGCTGGGCGACCTGGCGCACGGCCGACATGTCGATCGTGTCGGGGGAGCGGTGGGGCAGCGACATGCCGAACGCGATACTGTCTTTCAGGGCCATCACCAGAACTCCTTGGAGGCGAGGCGCGCACCCTCGACGAGCGAGCCGAGCTTGCGCCAGACGATGTTGGTGTCGACCTGGATTCTTCCCGCGAACGTGCCGAAGCCGCAGTCGACGCCCGCGATGACGTTCTCGCGCCCGACCACGCCGGCGTAGCGCACGATCCGCTCCGCCACCAGCTCCGGATGCTCGATGAAGTTGGTCGTCGAGTCGATCACGCCGGCCACCAGCACCTTGCCGGCCGGCAGTGGCACGTCTCTCCACACCCTCCACTCGTGCTCGTGGCGCGGATTGGCGCCCGCGATCACGAGCGCGCCCGGCCGCCCCTTGACGACCACGTCGGCGATGTCCTTGAGGGGCAGGTCGCGATGATGCGGGCCGCCGGTGCTGGCCCAGCAGATGTGCATGCGCATGCGGTCGGGCGGAATATCGGCCACGGCGTGATTGAGCACCTCGACGTGCATCCTGGCCACGTCGCGGAACTGCGCGAGGGTCAGAGGAGCGAACTGGGTGTGGCGGCCCAGGGCCAGATCGGGGCAGTCGATCTGTAATATCAAGCCCGCCTGCACGATGGCCTGGTATTCCCGCTTCATCACGTCGGCCAGTGTATAGAGATACTTCTCGTCGCTCGGGTAGTACCGGTTCTGCAGGAACCGCCCGATCTGACCGGGTGACGGTGAGGTCATGAAGACCTCTTCCGGTCGGCCGGCCGTGGCGTCCTTCAGATTCCGAATGTCCCGCTCGACCGCGGGCCAGTCCTTCCACTCGACCGGGCCGGTGCACGCCGGCCGCTTCTGAAACGGCGGCGCGAACTGCCGGGCCATCTCGGCCCACTCCGGGAATTCCTCGGCGTCGGTGTTGGGCCAGGGCGAGCTCTCGCCGCTGAAGCCGGTGAGACGGTCCTTCACGTAAATCGTGTAGTCGGCCCGGCCCTGCTCGCCGTCGTTGATGACGGACAAGCCGGTGTCCGTTTGCTTCTTCACGACGTCGAGCACCGCGGAGCGCGTCCGGTCGTGCAGTACGGCCTCGCCGCGCGCCCGACCTTCTTCTCTTTCTTGAAGGAGGGTCAGCAGGTCCTTCGGCCGGGGAAGGCTCCCGGTGTGCGTCGTGAGAATCCGGTCCGTGCTCCGCTTCACGACGCCGGGGCTTTGTGCAGTCGGCCGTCCTTCATGATCATCAGGAGCGCGTCGCGATCCTGAAGGCGCTTGATGTCGGCGAGCGGATCGCCGTCGACCAGCAGGAGGTCGGCGAGGTAGCGCTGCACCGCGACGATGCGCTGGCCCTCGACCAGCACGTCGCCGGCAAACGGGGCGACCACGCTCCCGTCGATAATCATCGTTCCAGAAATCAGCGTCCGATCCATCGCGCCCTCCCGGGAGGCCTCACCATAGCACGCGCGTATCCGTCAGCGGGCGGCCTCCAGCCTCACCTCGCCCAGGCCCTCGACGACGAAGCGCACGCGGTCGCCGGGCGACGGAAATCTGGTGGTGATGCTGCTTCCCGTCATCACGATCATCCCGCGCTCGAGCGCTCGGCCGCGGCGGTTGAGGAGATTCGCCAGCCACGCCACGGCCTCGCAGGGATGCCCCATCGCGTCGCCGGTCTTGCCCTGGCCGCTGGGCTCGTCGTTGACCCAGCAGCGCGTCACCGCGCGCTCGAGATCGACGGAGCGCCAGGCCGCGCTCGGCGCTCCCAGCACGACGCCGCCGTTCCACGTGTTCTGCGCGACGAGGGTGAACGCGTCGAGCGTCTTGTAGTCCGCGTCGCCGTCCTCGACCAGCTCGAACGCCGGCAGGCACGCGGCCACCCGGTCGGCCACGGACGCGCGCGTCCACGGCCCGCCGCTTGCCGGCAGATCGTCGCCGACGCGCACGGCCACCTCGAACTCGACGCCCAGGTGGTGATAGGCGGCGACATCGACGCGCGCCGGCGACGCGTGCACGAGCTTCGAGAAGATGGCGCCGGCGGCGGGTTGATCCACACCGGTCATCTGCTGCATCGCCCTGGACGTGAGGGCGATCTTCCAGCCGGCGATCTCCCCTCGCCCCGCCTCCGCCAGGAGGCGATGCAGCGCGTCCTGGACGCGATAGGCGTCATCGAGCGGCGCCGCGCGGAGCGCGGCGTCGAACGGGCGGTAGCGGGCGCGGGTCCGATGCATCTCGAACGAGGCGCGGGCGGCGGCGGCGATCGCGTCGGGCGTCAGCATGCGCCTACTCTAGCGTGAACCGGCGCGCCCCGCCTATCCGGGGGCCGGAACGACGAGGACACGGGTACGGCGGACCTCCAGGCCTTCGGCCAGGTCCTGGTCAGGGCGCGCGACGACCAGCCGCAGCCGCCGGCGCGCGGTGACGATGACCGGCTCGACGTGCTGCGGCAGCACCAGCCAGGCGCGGTCGCCCGGCCGCAGCGCGCGGCTCACGGACACCAAGATCAGCGCGCCAAGCGGCCGCCAGCGTCGCCGAATCGGGCTGACGAGCGCGGCGAGGCCGACCAGCACCACCGCGGCGACAGCGGTCGCACCAGGCGTCTTCGCGTACGGTGTGAGCGCCAGGCCGCCCCACACGAGAAGCCAGGCCGCCAAGGCGTCGAGCCACCGAAGCCAGCGCGCGCGCGACGCCCAGCGCCCGACATTCGGGGGAAGCGATCTGACGGGGCTGCGCATCCCCCGATCCGATCAGGCGCGGCCCCAGAGCTGCAGGGTGGCGAGCCGGGCGCCCTCCGTCATGGCCGCGAGCTTCAGCCACACGACGCTCGGATGAACGTCGTTGAAGCGGATGCCGGAGGCGGCGAATCCGCAGTCGGCGCCGGCGATGACGTTCTCGCGCCCGACGATGTCCGCGAACCGGACGATGCGCTCGGCGATCAGCGCCGGGTGCTCCACCAGGTTGGTGGTGTGGCTGATCACGCCCGGGATGAGGATCGTGCCGTCGGGCGGTCGGACGTGCTCGAACACGTGGTACTCGTGCTCGTGGCGCGGATTGGCCGTCTCGAAGGAGTACGCGCCCGCGTCGATCTTGAGCATGATGTCGACGATGTCCTTCAATTCCATGTCGTGGACGCGCGGGCCGACGTCGATGCTGTAGCAGGTGTGAAAGCGCACCTTCTCGCGCGGGATGCCGCGCAGTGAGTAGTTGATCGCCTCCACGCGCTTGGCCGCCCACTTCCGGCAGTCCGCGACGCTGAGGTCGGGATTCATCATGTACTGCGTGATCAGGCGCGGGTCGTCGATCTGAAGGACGAAGCCCGCGTCGACGATGGCCCGGTACTCCTCCCGGAGGGCGTCGGCCAGCGCTTGCTCGTATTCCTCGTCCGTGCGGTAGAACTCGTTCGCGAGCGTGGCGAAGATGTACGAGGGCGCGATGGCCGGCATGAAGACTTCTTCGTGGGGCAGCCCCTTCACCGCGGTCTTCAGATTCTCGATGTCGCTCCGCACCGCCGCGTGCCCCGTGTAGACGACGGGCCCGGTGCAGACGTCGACGCCGTGCCGGCGATCGCCGCCGCGACCGCCCGCCCATTCGGCGATGCGCTCGGACCAGACGTAGTAGTCGGGGAACGCCCGGTACTCGCGGCTCGTACCGCGCGGGTTGCCCTCCTGACCCGCGGGCACCGGCTTGCGCGTGAAGCCGTCGAAGCGCTCGACGATGTAGCCGAAGAAGCTCGCCTTGCCCTGCTCGCCGTCGGTCACGATGTCGACGCCGGCGTCGGCCTGCCGGCGGACGACGTCGGCCACGGCGTCGCGGACGAGCTTCGCGTAGGTCTCGCGGTCGTAGGGCTGAACCCGGTCCCTCGCTTTGAGGATGGGAACGAGTGCATCGGGGCGCGCCAGGCTGCCCACGTGCGTGGTCAGGATCCGTTCCGTGCTTCGCTTCATCGCCGTTCTCCGTTCTCCGGCTACTCGTACATCGGCCGATGGTCGATCAGCCGGAGCCAGCCACTCGCGATTCGATAGATGAACCAGAGCCCGACCACCCCGAGCGGCAGCCAGGCGATGAGCAGGCCGACGCCGAGCGTGGCCACCACGAACAAGCCGCACAGCGCCACCCACAGCATGCCGAACCAGAACGTCCGGATCTGCCACCGGAAGTGCGACGCGAGCCATGTGCCCCGCGCCTCGCGCCGCTTCACGTAGTTCAGGATGACCGCGATGATCGAGGGCCAGCCCGTCAGAAACGCGAAGACGATGCTGGCGGCGGTGATGATTCCGGTGACCAGGCTGAACGCGTGCAGGCCGTAGATGACGTGCGTCAGCGTCACGATCGACTCGGCCGGCTCGGCCGTTGACGTGACCTCGGCCGCCATGTCAACCGCCGCCGCGGGCCTTGCGAAAGGCGCGCTCGAAGCCGGGAAGCCCGCGCACGACGGTCTCACGCTCGACGGTGAGCGAGATGCGGATGTGGCCGGGCATACCGAAGCCCGAGCCGGGCACCGTCAGCACGCCTTCCTCGGCCAGCAAGCGGACGAACGCCACGTCGTCGTCGATCGGCGTGCGCGGAAACACGTAGAAGGCGCCCTGGGGCTTGACGCACTGATAGCCGATGCCGGTCAACCCCTCGTACATGAGATCGCGCTTCTCGCGATAGGGCGCCACGTCGATGACCTGATCGCCCACCTCGGCCACCACCCACTGCCACAAGGCCGGCGCGTTGACGAAGCCGAGCACCCGGCTGGTGAAGGTGCAGGCCTCGAAGAGCTCGGCCGCCTCCGGCAGGCGCGGGGAAAACGCCAGGTAGCCGATGCGCTCGCCGGGGATGGCCAGCGACTTGGACCAGGAGGTCGCCACGATCGAACGGGTGACCAGGGGCGGCACCTCGGGCACCACCACGTCGTCGAAGACCAGCGCCCGGTACGGCTCGTCGCTGACGAGCACGATCGGGCGCGCCGCGCGGGCCAGCATCGCCTCGATCTCGACGAACGTCGACGCGGGGTAAATGACGCCGCTCGGGTTGTTCGGCGAGTTTAGCAAGATCGCGCGCGTCCTCGGCGTGATCGCGGCCTCGAGCTTGCCGAGGTCGGGCGTGAGGTCGGCCTTCGGCGGCACGACGACCAGGCGACCGCCGTGGTTCTCGGCGTAGAACACGTACTCGGCGAAGAACGGCGCCACCGTGAGGACCTCGTCGCCGGGATCGAGCAGCGCCTTCAGCACGGTGTTGAGCGCGGCGCCGGCACCGACCGTCATGAGGACGTGCCCGGCCGTATACGGGAGCCCGGTCGCCGCGCGAAGCCGCTTCGCGACCGCCTCGCGGACGGCGACGTGGCCGGCGTTGGGCATGTAGGCGTGCCGGTGCGGCTCCGGGCTGTCGAGCACGCGCCGGGCGGCGGCCAGCACGGCCGGCGGCGGCTCGATCTCGGGGTTACCGAGCGTGAAGTCGAAGACCTTGTCGGCCCCGCGTTCCTGCTTGAGGCGGGCGCCTTCCTCGAACATGCGGCGGATCCACGACGCCCTGGCCAGATTGTCGGTGACGGCCCGCGAGACGATCACGCCCCGGAGTATAGGACCGACGGCCGGTGTCGTGCTATAAGACCGCATTCCGCCACCACAGAGGAGATCGAGAACGATGTCGATCCGCCGCTCGACCGCGCTTCGCGTTTCGCTGGCCCTGGCGCTCGTCCTGACCGCCGCCATCGGCGCGCTCGCGGCCCGCGCGGCCGCGCAGGGTCAGCCCCTGCCGAAATCGGTCACGCTCGGCACGAATCCGGCCGGGACCGTGTATTTCTCGCTGGCGAGCGGCATCGCCAAGGTGGTGAGCGGCGCCGCCGGGTATCAGATGGTCGTCCAGCCACACGCCGGGACCAGCACCATGCTGCCGCTCATCAACTCCGGCGAGATGGAGTTCGGCATCCAGAACGGCGTCGATCTGTGGCTCGCATACCGCGGACCCTCCCAGCAGATCGGCGGCCGCAATCCGTTCCCGCACGCGCCGAACGTCCGGCTGGTCATGCGCGGCGCGCCGCTGATGGTCGGGCTCCTCGTGCGCAAGGACTCGCCGATCAAGAGCGTCCACGACATAAAGGGTAAGCGCTTCACCGGCGAATACCGGGCGCACCTGGCGGTCTGGTACAACATGTTCGGCCATCTCGCGAGCGCGGGCCTGACCTGGAACGACGTCAAGGTGGTGCCGGTCAACACCGTCAACGACGGCGTCGACGCGCTCGTGCAGGGCCGCGCCGACGTCACGCAGCACGCGCTCAACTCGGCGAAGGTCAAGGAGGCCGACGCCGCCGTGGGCGTCCGCCACGTCTCGGACGACTGCACACCGCAGGGCGAGGCGCGCATGCGCAAGGCGGTGCCCGGCTACTATCCGCGCGTCGTGAAGGCCGGCTCGATGACCGGCGTCGTCGAGGACACCTGCGTCACCGCGTACGACACCTACTTCTTCGCCGGAAAGGGCGTGCCGGACAACGTCGTCGAGAGCGCGCTGAAGGCGGTCTGGGAGGGCGGCGACCAGCTCGTGCCGATCCATCCGATGTTCAAGGAGTGGACCCACGACCGCTCGGTCGACGCGGACGTTTCGATCCCGTACCATCCGGGCGCGGTCCGATTCTACCGCGAGCGCAACGTCTGGAAGCCCGGCATGGACCAGGTCCAGCAGAAGCTCCTCGCGGTGAATCCGTAGCCGGCGCCGGCGCTCGCACCGCCCGTCCGTCATGACCGAGGTCCTTCCGAAGTTTCGCGCGCTCGACGGCGCCGCGCGCGGCATCGAGCGCGTCGTGCTCATCGCCGTCACCGTCGCCGGCGCGTTCTGGGCGCTCGGCCTCCAGTACCAGCTGCCAGTCGCGCTGTTCAACGAGCAGTACCTCGGGCTCTTCCTGGGGCTCGGCCTCGCCGGAGCGTTCATCGTCGTGAAGGCTCACCCGGCCGCGCCCCACGGCCGCGTGCCCTGGTACGACTGGATCGCCGCGGCGGCCGGCCTCGGCGTCGGGCTCTACATCGCCGTTCTCTATCCGTCGATCTCGTATACCCTCGCGAGCCTCTCCTGGGATCGGCTCCTGCCGGCGACGGTCGCGCTCGCGCTGATTCTCGAAGCGACGCGGCGGATCGCCGGCTGGGCGCTCATGTGGATCGCGCTCGCCTGCATCCTCTACGCGAAGTTCGGCTGGCTCCTGCCGGGCTTGCTCTACGCGAAGGGCTCGAGCTGGGGACGGATCGCGGTCTACCTCTACCTGGACTCGAGCGGTGTCCTCGGGATCCCGCTCGCCGTCACCGCCAGCATCGTCGTGGCGTACATCTTCTTCGGCCAGGCGCTGACCGCGGTGCGCGGCGACAGCTTTCTCACCGACGTCGCCATGGCGCTGATGGGCCGCTATCGCGGCGGCTCCGCGAAGATGGCGGTCGTGTCGTCGAGCCTCTACGGCACCGTGTCGGGCAGCGCGGTGGCCAATGTCGTCGTCGACGGCGCGATCACGATCCCGATGATGAAGCGCACCGGGTACCCGCCGCACGTCGCGGCCGCGATCGAGGCGGTCTCCTCGAACGGCGGTCAGATCATGCCGCCCGTCATGGGCGCGGCGGCGTTCCTGATCGCCGAGTATCTATCGATCCCGTACGGCCAGGTCGCGCTCGCGGCGGCGCTGCCGGCCATCCTGTATTACCTGGCGCTGTTCGTTCAGATCGACCTCGAGGCGGCGAAGCTCGGGCTCACGGGGCTGCCGCGCGCCGACCTGCCCCGGCTGCGCGACGTCATGCGCCGCGGCTGGGTGTTTCTCGTCCCGCTCGGCGTGCTCATGTACACCCTCATGATCGGCGACTGGGAGGCCGGCAAGGCCGGGATGCTCGCGGTGGCCGCCACGCTCCTGGTCGGTTGCCTGCAGAAGGAAACGCGCCCGAGCTGGCGCGCCGTCATGGACGCGATCGAGGGCACGGGCCGCACGATGCTGGACCTGATCGCGATCACGACCCTCGCCGGCATCGTGATCGGCGCGTTCCAGCTTTCCGGGCTCACGTCGAAGCTCCCGATCGTCCTCACCAGCGCCGCGGGCGGCAACGTGTTCCTCCTGCTCCTGCTGACCGCCCTGGTCTCCATCCTGCTCGGTATGTCGCTGCCGACCACGGTGGTCTACGTCACGCTGGCGGTGCTGATCGGACCGGCGCTCGCGCAGCTCGGCATCGTGCCGCTGGCCGCGCACCTCTTTCTGTTCTACTTCGGGATGCTCTCGCTGATCACGCCGCCGGACTGTCTGGCCACGTACACCGCCGCCGCGATCGCCAAGGCGGACTTCTGGAAGACGGGCTGGACGGGGATGCGCCTGGGCATCGTCGCGTACGTCGTGCCGTTCGTCTTCGTCTTTCACCCCGAGCTGATCGGCTTCGGGACGCCGGCGGGCGTTGTGGTCACGATGCTCACCGCGTCGATCGGCGTCGTGCTGCTCGGCATCGGGTGCGCGGGCTACCTCTTCCGGCCGCTCTCGTGGGCGAAGCGCGCGTGGGCGTGGGCGGCGGCCGCGCTCCTGATGATGCCGCCGCTCGAGTGGCTGCCGTCGGTGGTCGCCGACGTGATGGGGCTCGCGGCCGGTCTGGCGCTGCTCGCCTGGGAGCGGCGCGCGCGCGCGATGGGCGCCGCGGCTCCCGACATCACGGGGATGCGCCCTTCAGCTTGAGATCCTCGTAGGGTGAGATGAACGGGTGCCCCGTGATGGAAGGTACCTCCGCCAGCCGGGGGCCGATCCCGATCAGCCCGGCCTGCTCGACGATCGGCGCGAACATCGCGCGCTCGTACATGAGCTGCTGGATCTTGTGGAGCAACGCCTCGCGTCGCTTCGTGTCCATCTCGGCCACCTGGTCGCGGAAGAGCGCGTCGATGTCCGGATAGCCGCCGTAGGAGCGAATCCCGCCGGAGATCACGAACGCCTCGATCCGCGTCGCGGCGTTGCCGGCGGCTCCGCTCCCGACGCGGACCAGGTGCTTGAACTGCTTTTCCTGGTCCGCCTTGTAGAAGGCCGCGCGCTCGAGCGGGCGCAGCCGCGCCCGGATGCCGATGGCCTGAAGCCCGTTGATGACGCTCTCGGCCTCGGGCGCGAACACGACGTCGGTCCCGACCTCGACCGCATCGAACCCCTTCGGGTAGCCCGCCTCGGCCAGGAGCCGCTTCGCCCGCGCCGGATCGTGGGGATACGGCGGCGGCGCCCAGTAGAACTCGAAATCGCGGGGGATGATGCTCGGCGCCGGCCGGCCGTATCCGAGATACTCCGCGTCGCTGAACGCCTTGCGATCGATGGCGAGGTTGGCGGCGAGCCGGACACGCTGGTCCGCCCACGGCGACTTCGGATCCCACTGCTGGGTGAAGACGAGCCACTGGCTGACCGTCGGGAGCACCACCTTGAGGGTGAGGCCGGGTGTCCGCCTCACCTCCTCGGCGTCCGGCCCTCTGAGCCCGTACGCGATGTCGGTCTCGCCGCGCTTGACCGTCACCATGCGCGTCGCCTCGTCCGGCACCGACCTGAACACCAGGCGCTTCACCGCCGGCATTTTTCGCCAGTAGCCCTCGTAGGCCTCGACGACCAGCTCGATGCCCGGGTTGAACGACACGAAGCGGTACGGCCCCGCTCCGACCGGCGCCTTCTTGAAGGCGTCGTCGCCGACGCGCTCCATGTATTTCCTGGGAACGATCCAGGCGGCGCTGGTGGCCGGCGTGGCGTAGAACGTCATGAAGTCGGGCCACGGCTGCTTCATCCGGAAACGGATGCGCTGCGCGTCGACGATCTCGACCGCGGCGACGCGCGCCTTCAGCGTGGCGGCGCCGCCGCCCCGGTAGCGATCGAACGAGAACTTCACGTCCTCGGCGGTCAGGAGATCGCCGTTGTGAAACCGTACCCCCTTCCGCAGCACGAACTCGTAGGTGAGCCCGTCCTTCGACGTGGTCCACGACTCCGCCAGACCGGGCGCCCAGGCGTTGCCCGGCATCGGCTTCACGAGCGCGTCGTGGAGCGCGTAGAGCGTGAGAAACGGCGTGATCACGCCCGGCGTTTCGGCGGGATCGAACCACGTGGGCGCCAGCGTGACGGTGATGGCGAAGGTAATCTGCCCAGCGGGCGCTTCCGAGCGCCCCTCGGGGCCTGCGGCCGGTGCCGGGACCGGCAGAGCCACCGCAATGGTCAGGACGAGGGCAACCGCTGACGCCAGTGATGAGCGGCGAGCCATGGGTGATCGTACACCCTCGCGCGGCCTGACTGAATCCTCTCCCGGTGGTATTGTGCCCGGGGCTCATTCGAGCCAGGAGGGGTGATGCATTACGTTCGTCTCGGCCGCACCGGGCTGCCCGTCTCGCGGCTCTGCCTGGGCACCATGACCTTCGGGCTGCAATGCGACGAGCCGAGCTCGAGGGCCATCCTCGATCGGGCCGCCGCCGGCGGCATCACGTTCCTCGATACCTCCGATGTCTACCCCGTCGGCGGCAACCTCGAGACCGTCGGGCGCACCGAGGAAATTCTCGGGCGCTGGCTCGAGGGGCGCCGTCACGACTTCGTCGTCGCCACCAAGTGCTTCGGCGCCATGAGCGCCCGCCCGTGGGATCAGGGCCTCTCGCGCAAGCACATCCTCGACGCGATCGAGGACTCGCTGCGGCGGCTCCGGACCGACTACGTGGACCTCTATCAGCTCCATCATCCCGACCCGTTCACGCCGATCGACGAGAGCCTGCAGGCACTCGACGACGTGGTCCGCGCCGGCAAGGCGCGCTACGTCGGCTGCTCGAACTTCTTCGCGTATCAGGTCGCGCGCGCGCGCGGGCGAAGCGAGCTGCTCGGCCTGGCGCGCCTGGACTCGGTGCAGCCCCGCTACAACCTCCTCTACCGGCAGGTCGAGCGCGAGCTGTTCCCGCTGTGCGCCGAGGAGAAGATCGGCGTGATCGCCTACAACCCGATCGCCGGCGGCCTGCTCTCCGGCAAGCACCGCCGCGAGGCCGGGCCGATGCCGGGCACGCGCTTCACCCACCCGACGGCCGGCGCCCGCTACCGCGAGCGGTACTGGCACGACCAGGAGCTCGCGACCGTCGAGGCGCTCCGCCCCCTCGCCGCGGAGGCGGGCATGTCGATGGTCCAGATGGCCGTGGCCTGGGTGCTGGAGAACCCGGTCATCACCGCGCCGATCATCGGCGCCAGCCGGCCCGAGCAGCTCGACGACGCGCTGGCCGCCGTCGACAAGCGCCTCGCTCACGATCTCAAGGCGCGTCTGGACGACCTCACGCGGGAATACCGCTGGGGCGACGACATCCGCTGAGAAGGAGAGCCCACCATGGCCCGAGTTGCGATTCTCGACGATTACCAGGGTGTTGCCCGCCGCATGGCCGACTGGCCGAGCCTGCCCGCCGGCACCGACGTGGTGGTCTTCGCCGACCATCTGAGCGGTACCGATGCGGTGGCCAAGCGACTCGCCGACTTCGAGGCGGTGGTGGCCATGCGCGAGCGGACGCCGTTCCCGCGCGCGCTGCTCGAGCGGCTGCCGCGGCTCAGGCTTCTGGTGACGACGGGCATGCGCAACGCGTCCATCGACGTGGCCGCGGCCATCGAGCGCGGGATCGTCGTCTGCGGCACGGCGGGGCTCCCCTACCCGACGGCCGAGCTGACGTGGGCGCTCATCCTCGGCCTCGTCCGTCGCATTCCAGCGGAAGACCGCTCGACCCGTGAGGGCCGCTGGCAGGTGAGCTGCGGGCTCGGCCTCAACGGCAAGACGCTCGGCGTGATCGGGCTCGGCGGGCTGGGCTCGCGCGTCGCCAAGATCGGCCGCGCGTTCGAGATGGACGTGATTGCCTGGAGCCAGAACCTCACCGCGGCGCGCGCCGCCGAGGTGGGGGCGACGCTCGTGACCAAGGACGACTTGCTGGCGCGCTCGGACGTGGTGAGCATCCACCTCGTCCTCGGCGAGCGCTCGCGCGGGCTGATCGGCGCTCGCGAGCTCGCGGCGATGAAGCGGACGGCCTACCTGGTCAACACCTCGCGCGGCCCCATCGTCGACGAAGCGGCGCTCGTGGCCGCCCTGCGGCAGGGCACGATCGCGGGCGCGGGGCTCGACGTGTACGACGAGGAGCCGTTGCCCCTCGACCACCCGCTGCGCAATCTGCCGAACACGGTGATCACACCGCACCTCGGCTACGTGACCGAGGAGGGGTACCGCATCTTTTACGGCCACGCGCTCGAGGACGTGAAGGGGTGGCTGGCCGGCCAGCCCGTGCGGGTGCTGAAGCCCTAGCCGCCGGGCTACTGCCTCCTCACGCCTTCTTGAGGGTCAGCCCGATGAGCCGGTCCGCCCGGTCCTGCCGGTCGAGATCGCGGCAGGTCGCAATGATATCCTCGAACTGCGCCGCCGGGATCGGGAGCCCGGGAATCACCTCGCGAATGCGGCGCGCCTCCGTGTCGAAGTCCCAGATGAACTCGCGCCCGGTGGACTGCTTCGTGTAGCTCTTGCCGTCCTTCGTGAAGATCGTGATCCGCGGACCGAACAGCGTCATCGCGTGGGACGGGATGAGCTTCACCCGCTTCATCAGGTCGAGCACCTCGGGCGGGTCGCCGGCGCCGGCCGGATCGACCTGCGCCTTGAGCAACGGGTAGCCGCGCTTCACGACGCCGTACGCGGTGTAGTACGCGGTGTTGCCGGGCTTCGATTCGAGGTCTTCCCGCCGGCTCGGGAAGGCCGGGCTCGGATACTGGGTCTCGAGCCAGTTCACCACCGCCTCGATGCGATCGACGTCCTTGTAGGTGATGCCGTGCTCCTCGCAGAGCTTCGCGGTCACGTCGATGTGCGCGATGTTGTAGCCGGCGGTCGAGTAGATCCGGTAGAGCGTCTCGAGGAACAGCCAGTCCTTTCCGAGCCCCGACGTGATCTTGCTGAGGCTCGTGTGCGTGTCGCCCACGAAGCTGTACGTGAGCCGCCCCGTGTTGCTGCCGGCGTACGCGTGATAGAAGCCCGCGTCGCCCTCGAGCACGGTCTCGCCGCCGACGTGTCCCTGCCGCGCCAGCGCGACCGCCAGCATGGCGTTGCGCACCGAGCCGCCCTCGCGCAGCGCGCGGCCGCCGCTGCGCGCCCCCTCGAGGTTACCGGCGGCCAGGCTCGCGCAGAGCGCGATGGTCGCGTTCACCTGGTCCTCGGTGAAGCGCATCATCTTCGCGGCGGCGATGGCCGGGCCGAAGGTGCCGAACACCACGCCCGCGTGGAAGCCGCGGGACATCACGGTCGGAATGAAGTCGGCGGCCAGCCGCTCCAGGACCTCGTAGCCCGCCGCGAGGCCGGTGATGAAGTCGCGCCCGGAGACGCCGGTGCTCTCCGCCGCGACGAAGGCGCCGGGGAGGATGCTGGTGCCGGGATGGGTGAGCATCCGGAAGGTGTCCCACTTGCCGCCGGCCATCGCCATCTCCGCGTTGGCGAACGCGGCGCCGCCCTTCGTCACCCTGGCGCCGTCCACCATGATCGTGGCGCCGTTCTTCACACCCGTTTCGTCCTCGGTGATGAGCTTCACCGCCTGCTGGCCGCCCGGCGTCAGGGAGCCGAGGAGCACGGACGCGAGCCCGTGCAGCGTGAGCCCCTTGGCGCGGTCGACCACCTCGTCGGGAAGATCCTGGTAGCGGAGACCCACGACCCACTGCGCGAGCTGCCGGCTGAGAGAAGCCATGCGTTCCTTCCTGGAATGGTGGATGCCGCCCGGGCGGGTCCGCCTGACTCCAGGCCGGGCCCGCCCGGGCGAACGACGAGAGAAGACTACCGCAGGGGCGAGAAGGACGCCGGGATCAGGAGCTTGTTTTCCTGGCGGACCGGCCGGACGCCGGACTGCGGCGGCCACTGGCCGTCCTTCCGCGATTCCTCACGGATGCGATTACGCTCGTTCGAGTCCTTGTAGACCCAGACGTGCACGAACTTGTTGAGCCCACCGAGCTCGCTCGTCCAGCAGGCGGCCAGCGGCGAGAGCTTCTCCCGGCCCGGCACGGCCTTGCCCCACGCTTCCAGCACCTTCGGGAGATCGCCCGGCGCGTAGGTGTAGATGCGCATCTCGTAGAAGTTGCCGGTGCCGTAGTCACGGCTGCCCAGGGGCTTCATGAACGGCGCGGGAATCATGATGTCGGACTGCTGCTCGACGATCAGATCGCGGCCCCCCGGCAGGGCCGAGAGCGCCTCGTCCTTCGCCATCGCGTCGCGCACCGACATCCTGTGCTCGAGGCTGTCGTACGGCCAGGCGTGGATGACCTGGTTGAGCGGGCCGAAGTCCGTGTGCCAGAAGGCCCCGAGCGGGGAGTGCTTCTCCCGGAGCGGCTTCCGCTTGGCAAAGCGATCCTCGAATTCGGCCACGGCCCCGGTGCGCAGCGTGTAGGTTCGAACCTCGTAAATCATGGGTCCCTCCTTTAGCCGCTACCTACGCGCGAAGGTGCGCCTGTGTCAAGGGCGGACTGTGCCGGGTGTCGCGCCGCTCGGCAGCCGTCGCGGCGGCCAGAGACTGGCGCGCCATTTGACGCCGATGAAGAGGGTGAAGAGCAGACCAACCGCCGAGAAGCCGCTGACCGTCAGCACGTAGCCGATGCGCTCGATGAGCGCGCCGGCGCTCATCAGACCGAGCGGCATGCCGTAGATCGCCAGCGTTCGCACGCCCATGACCCGCCCGCGGAATCGTTCGTCGGACGCGGCGAGCAGGTTGGCGGTCATCGCGATCATCGCCACGCTCTGCACGAGGCCGGCGAGGAGCAGCGCAAGGAGCCCCGCGTTCATGCTTTCCAGGTTTCCGAAGGCGAGCAGCACCAGATACCAGAGCGCCGTGTAGATCAGCATCGAGCGCTCGGGGCGCCGCGGGCCGCCCGTCACCACCGTGATGATCGAGCCCACGAGGCTCCCCAGGGCGAAGCTGGCGGCCAGCCATCCCAGTCCCGTGGCGTCGACCAGGTAGATGGTGCGCGCGACGTAGGGCAAGAGACCGCTCGACACGGGATAGGCCGTGAGGTTCACCAGGAACGCCAGCCACATCATCGCGTGCAGCTGCGGCGACCGCAGAACATAGAGGAGCCCGTCCAGGAGATCGCGGCCGCGCGAAGGGCTCCCGACCGCGACGGTCGGGGCGACCCCGCGCCACGTCTCGACTGGATCGGGAGTGACGGGCCGCCGCGCCACGCCGAAGGTCAACGCGAGGCTCGCGACGTAGAGGGTCGTGACCAGCGCGTAGGTGGGCCCGAGGCCGAGGACCGTCGACAGCGCCGCGCCCCCGAGCGCGCCGAACACCCGCGCCGAGTCCATGGTGGCGCGGGAGAGGCCGACGGCGCTCATGAGGTGCGGCGGCGGAATCGTCTCGCCGATGAGCGCGTTGCGCATGACCTGATCGTTGGGACGCACGAGCCCGGCCAGCGCGGCGACGACGAGCACCCACGCGGGTGTCAGGGCGCCGGTCAGCGTGAGCAGCAGGACGAGCGCCGCCAGCGCCGCGTAGGCCGCGCGCATCGTGGAGAGCATGAGCCGGAAGCCCAGCCGGTCGCCCAGCACGCCGAACATCGGCGAGGCGAGCGTGCCGAGGAGCAAGAGCGAGCCGAACGTGGTGAGCAGAAGCACCGAGCCGGTCTGCACCATCACGTACCAGCCCAGGATGACGGTCTCCATCTCGAACGCGAGTGACGCCAGGAGGTCGGCGGGCCACTGGAAGCGGAAGCTGCGAACGCGAAAGGGGGCGAGGATCAGGGCCGGAACGCGCCGTCTAGCCGGACAGCGACTCGATCGCTCGCACCTCGTCGGCGGAGAGCGAGAGGTCGCGGCTCGCCAGGTCCTGCTGCATATGCTCCGCGCTGGCGGTGCCGGTCAGCGGGAGCATGCCGACAGCGAGCGCGAAGCGGAACACGATCTGCGTCGGCATGACGGCCGCGCGGGCGGCGATGCGGCCGACCAGCGGGTGGCGCAGCACCTCCGGGTTGGCGGTGAGGAGCGAGAACCCCTGGTAGACGATTCCGCGTTCCCGGCAGAAGGCGCGGACGTCGCGGTCCCAGCCCGCGCGCGCGAAGCAGCGGTTCTGGACGAACGCGGGCGCCTCGGCGCCGGTCTTGGCCATCTGCTCCAGATGTCGTCGGGAGACGTTGCTCACGCCGAGCACCCGCGTGCGGCCGGCGGCGCGCTCCTTCGCCATCGCGGTCCACACCTCGGCATCGTCGTCGGTCCAGTCACGGCCGGAGGACGGACCGTGCAGCACGTAGCTGTCGACGTACTCGGTGCCGAGATGCTCGAGCGAGCTGGCCATCGACTGCGCGACCTGGGTCGAGAGATCGGCCGTGGGATCGTAGGGCAGCCGGTGGTCCTGGCCCCCCTGGTATGTGAACTTCGTCTGCAGAAAGAGCTCGGCGCGCGTGACGACGCCCGCGTGATAGGCGGCGGCGAGCGCCTGGCCGACTCCCGCCTCGAAGTAGTGGCGCCGCTGGTTGGCGGTGTCGATCCCCCGAAACCCGGTCCGGAGCGCGAGCTCGGTGAGAGCCTGGGTACGATCTTCCTTCCAGGCGGTGCCGTAGAGAAAGTCGGGCACGGGCATGGCGAGCCCCAGTCTACCCGCAACGGCAACACGACCCCGAGAAAATGGGCTAGGATGCACCCCGCTGGTAGCGACGGGCCGTCAGCGAGCGGCCCAGATCCGGGAGGGCGACATGATTCTCGAGCGCTTCAAGGTTCCGGCGAAGGACCAGGTTCACGTGTCGGAGGCGGCGCTGCGGCGCACGGTGACCCAGATCTTCGAGAAGCTGGGGCTCAGCAAGGAGGACGCCGCGGAAGGCGCGGACGTGCTGACGATGACCGACCTTCGCGGCGTCGAGACGCACGGCGTGTCGAACATGCTTCGCCAGTACGTCCGCGACTACAAGGCCGGCAAGCTCGATCCCCGGCCGGGCTGGCGGGTGGTTCGCCAGTCACCCGGCACCGCGGTGATCGACGCCGAGCGGCGGCTCGGCATCATGGTCGGGCCGAAGGCGATGCGACTGGCGATCGAGAAGGCCCGCGCGGTCGGCGTCGGTGTCGTGACGGTGTACAACAGCGGCCACTTCGGCGCGATCGGCCACTACGCGATGCAGGCCGCGCTCCAGGACATGGTGGGCGTCTGCTTCACCGGTGCCGGGCTGAGCGTGGTGCCGACGTTCGCCGCGAAGCCGCTCCTGGGCACCAACCCGATCGCGCTCGCCGCCCCGGCCGGGCGCGAGGCGCCGATGCTCTTCGACGCCGCGACGTCGGCGATCGCCGGCAACAAGATCCGGCTGGCGATCCGGGTTGGATCGCCGCTTCTCCCGGGCTGGGTCACCGACAAGGACGGCAACCCCATCATGGAGGAGAAGCCGGTCTTCAACCGAGACGAGTATCACCAGGCGCCGCTCGGCGGCACGCGCGAGCAGGGCTCCCACAAGGGCTACGGCTTCGCCCTCATGGCCGAGGTCCTGTCGACCGTGCTGGCCGGTGCCCTGCCCACGATGCTGGCGCCCGCCAGCGGGTCCAAGACTCACTTCGCGGCGTACAGCATCGAGGCGTTCACCGATCTCGAGCAATTCAAGAACACCATGGACGACATGCTCAAGACGCTGAGAACAGCGCAGCCGGTGGAGGGGCAGGAGCGCGTGCTCTACCCGGGACTGTCCGAGGCCGAGGAAGTCCTGCATCGCCGCGCCGAGGGGATTCCGCTGCACAAGGAGGTGCTGCAGTGGTTCGCCGAGTGCGCGAAGGACCTCGGCGTGGCGCCGCTGGAGAGCATGAGCTGAACAGGGCGAGAAGGGAGGGTTCGATCATGGCGAAAGGCACGCTGATCGCGGCGATGAACATGGGGCGGGCGGCCGAGGACGAGTTCAACGACTGGTACGACACCGAGCACCTGCCCGAGCGGCAGCGCGTGCCGGGCTTCCTCGCCTGTCAGCGCTGGATCGGCGCGACGGACCGCAGGGTCTCGGTCGCCACGTACGATCTCGACAGCGTCAAGGTGCTTCAGAGCCCGGGCTACCTGGCGATCGGCGGCGCGAATCTGTCGCCGTGGTCGAAGCGCGTCACCGCGCAGGTCGAGCGCCTCATGCGCTTCGAGGGCGATCAGATCCTGCCCGGGGACCAGCTCCCGCCCGCCAACGCCGGGGGTTTACTGCTGAACGCGATGAACGTCGTCCCGGAGCTCGAGGCCGAGTTCAACGAGTGGTACGACAAGGAGCACATCCCGGCGCTCGCCGCCGTGCCGGGCGTGCTCTCGGCTCGTCGCTTCCACGGCAGCAGTGGTAACCGGAAATACGTGGCGCTCTATCATCTGGCCACGCCCGAGGTGCAGGAGTCGGCCGAGTGGAAGCAGGCCCGCCAGAGCGACTGGACGAATCGCCTGCAGCCCCACTTCCGCGACCACCTCCGCCTGGTCCTCCGCCGGTACGTCCGCGGCTCCTAGCTCGGCATGCCCGTGCCGCCCGGGGTTGCCACTCTGGCCACCCCGGGCGCGTAATCCCCGGATATTCCAGCGTTCCGGAAAGTCGCCATGGCTGGCACCGCCCATGCTTCGTGCAGGCCGGTAGTAAGAGGATGGGGGGAGGAGCCATGAGACTGGTGCTGTGCAGCCTGACCGTGTTCGCTCTTGCGCTTTCGCCCGCAGCGGCGATGGCCCAGTCGAGGACCGCCGACGCGCCGAAGCCGGGCACCGGCCACGTGATGAAGGACTCCTGGATCACCACGAAGGCCAAGTCGTCGCTCATGTTCGACAAGCGCGTGGCGGGGCGGCACGTCAAGGTCGAGACGTACGCCGGAGTCATCACGCTGCGCGGCAAGGTGTCGAGTGCCGAGGAGCGGAGCGCCGCGGAGGAAATCGCCAGAGGGATCGGCGGCGTGACATCCGTGAGCAACGCGCTGCAGGTCGTCCCGGACGATCAGCGGAAGTCGGTGGCAGCCAAGGACGAGGGGATCGAGAAGGCCCTCAAGGGCCGGCTCGACAAGGACGCGAGCCTCAAGGAGGCCGGCATCAGCGTGCGCTCGGACAACAGCGTGGTGACCCTGATCGGCACGGCACCGGACCGCAAGTCGAAGGCTCACGCCGCCGACGTGGCCCGCGGTGTGGCCGGCGTCAGGGCCGTGCGCAACGAGCTGGCGCAGAGAGAGTAAGGGGCGACCAATGATAGGAGCTTCGAAGCGCACGGCAACGGAAGTCGGGGCGGCGCGCGGCCCGATCACGCGACCGGTGTTCGCAGAGGTTGATTCGAGAGGCCGCGTGCTGGGCCGCCTCAAGCGCGAGCTGGCGATCTGGCAGTGGCGTCGGTCGGTGCCCAGCGCCGATCTCGGAAGCACGCGAATCCGCAAGGACTGAGATTCGTCACCACCAGAAGTCGCGCTGCTCCTCGGCCGAGCAGGAGCCGCCGTGGTCCGCGGCGAGACTGAGCGTCACCGTGTCGTCACACTCGTCCGCCGTCGTGATCTTGAAGCCGTCGACACACTTGATCTCGCACTCTTTCCTGAAGCAGCCGGCGGTCAGCAAGAGCACAGGCAGTCCGACAGCCAGAAGCTTGTATGCGGTGGGCATGGCACCTCCTCTCGTTGCCGAGAGCAGGCGCTGCCAGCCAGGCCCGCTCCCAGGACTTTGGAGGATACGCCCAACCGCCCCGGCCCGCACACGCCGGCCCAGGCGACGAGCTACAGGTGCTTCTTCTCGTGGCCCGAGCAGCTGCCGCCGTGCGCCGCGGCGAGCTCGGGCGTGATCACGTCGCCGCACTTGTCGTCCACGGTCTCGTTGAACCCGTCGGCACAGTTGACTTCGCACTCCGTCTTGTAGCAGCCAGCCGTCAGCACGAGGGCGAGCAGCCCGAACGTCAACCGCCGTTCCAAGGTCCCCATGAAGAGTCCTCCCGCCCGAAATGGGGTGCACGACCCAGGCCAACTCATAAACTCTGGAGCTCGCCTTCGGTTCCGGCCGAACACCCGGGGCGGACTTATACGCCATGAGATCGATCGGCGCAACGGCGCTGGATTTACACTAGCCGGGATGCTTTCCGACTTGGGGGCAGCCAGGCTGCTCCACGCCGTGCTCCGGCTGGACGCCGCGTCGTTGAGCCGGGCCATCTTTCCGATCTTCGTCGTCGGCCTCGCGTCGTCCGTGACCCTCTCCGAGGGCACGCTGGCCATCCTCACCGCGCTGTGGCTCTGGCGCCTGCGCGATCCAACCGTGCGGCGAGATCAACCCTGGTCGCTGGGAATCTTCATCGCGATCTTCGGCCTGGCGACCCTCGTGTCGGCCCTCGCGTCGGACGTTCCGGGGCGAAGCCTTCTCGCCGCCAAGGGCACGCTCACCGCGTTCGCGTTCTTCGTCACCGCTGACACCCTCCGGGGCGCCGACCGGATCGAGCGATTCCTCGGCCTGCTCGCGATCCTCGGGGCGATCCTCGGCGCCATGGGCGTCGTCCAGGTGGCGACGTGCCCCACGCCGACCCCGACGCTGTGGCCGCTCGGCTGGTTCTACGCGCGGTGCGAGCGGGCCCGCGGGCCCTTCAGCATCTACATGACGCTCGGCGGGATCCTCGCGATGCTGCTCCTGGCCGGCCTGCCGCCGCTGTTCACGGCGCGGCGCATGCGCGGGCGCTGGGTCATGTGGCTCGTCACGCTGGGCGGGCTGGGCGCCACCTACGTGCGGGGCGCGTGGGTCGGCTTCACGGCCGGCCTCGGCCTCATGCTGCTCACGCTCCGCCGCGGGCGCGTCGTCATGATCGTCGGTCTCGCGCTCGTCGTGGTGATCGCGCTCCTGGGGCCCGAGCGCCTCAGCGCCCGGATCCGGAGCCTCGCCGACCCGCACGACGTCACGGCGCGGGAGCGGCTCTACATGTGGAAGAGTGGGCTCATCATGTGGCGCGAGCACCCGTGGCTCGGGGTGGGACCGGGCGGCGTCGCGCGCTCGTATCGACAGTACGCGCTGCCGGAGGCGGTGAAGAAAAGCACCAGCCACGTTCACAGCTCGCCCCTCCAGGTGCTCGTCGAGCGAGGCGTGGTGGGGCTGGCGGCGTGGCTCGCGATGTGGGTCGCCTTCTTCGTCCTCGTCTGGCGGCTGCTCCGGAGTCTCGCCGGGCACGAGCGCGAGCGCACGATCGTGGTCGGCAGCGTCGCCGCCATCGCCGGCTTCCTCGTGACGGGTCTGACCGAGTGGAGCTTCGGCGACGCCGAGGTCGTGCTGATCGCGTGGACGCTCGCCGCGCTGCCCTTCGGCGTGGCGCTCGGCCTGCGGGAAAGCCGGCCATGAGCAGGCGGCCCGGGCTGGTGGCCGTCGCGCTCTTCGGCGCCCTCTGCGTCGTCGTCACGGTGTGGGCGTCGATCGACCGCCATCCTCCAGAGTGGGACTACGCCAACCACCTCGAGAGGGCCCTCGAGTGCCACCGGACTCTGGCCAACCCGGCCGCCGATCGCTTCGGCGAGATCATGGGCGCCTCGGCATTCTATCCACCCCTGGCGATCTGCGCGGCCGGGGCTCTCTACTTCGCGTTTCCGGTGACGACACTGACGGCGCAGGCGGTGATGCTCCTGTTCCTCGGCGTCGCCATGTTTTCCGTCTACGGTATCGGCCGGACCGTCGCCGATCCCACGACCGGCCTCCTCGCGGCCTTCTTCCTCGGGACCGCTCCGTTCGTGGTCTATTCGCTCCTGAATTTCCAGCTCGACCTGCCCCTCATGGCGATGGTCGCCCTGGCTCTCTACGCGCTGATCCGCACCGAGCGATTCTCGCGGCCGGGATGGACGGCGGTCCTCGGGCTCGTCTGGGGCCTCGGCCTTCTCACCAAGCCCACGTTTCCCGTCTACGCGCTCGCCCCGCTGCTCTGGACAGCGGGACAGGCGGCGTGGAGCGGAGGGCGCTGGCGGCGGTTCGGCTGGCTCGGGCTCGCCGGCGCGATCACCGTCGTCGTTGCGCTCCCGTGGTACAGCTCGCGGCTCCTCGGTCTCCCGCTCCAGTTCATGAACCGCTCCTTCAAGTTCGCCGAGCAGGAGGGCCACGCGCCCACCCTCTCGTCGGTCGCCCTGCTCTTCTACCCGACCAATTTCCCGACGCACTTCGGGTTTCTCGCGGCGCTCTGCTTTGTCGGAGGGCTCCTGGCCCTGCGCCGCTTCCGCGAGCACCGCGCAGTCCTCTGGAGCGCCGCCCTCGCGCCCTTCGTGCTCATCACGCTCATCCGGAACAAGAACCCGCGCTACTCGCTGCCGGCGCTCGCCGCCGCGGCCGTGGTGGCGGCGCTCGGCGCGCGCGCGCTTCCGCTCCTGCTGCGCCGCTTCGCCGTCGGCGCCTGCGTCGTCGTGGCGGCGCTCCAGGTGTCGATGACGGCCTTCGGGGTGCCCGCGCTGCCGCCGATGCCGGGGCAGCCAATCCCGTACGTCATTGCGTATCCGCCGAGCCGAGCCGACTGGCAGCACGCCCGCATCCTCGCGGACATCGCGCGCGAGAGCGGCGGGCGGCCGGTACGCGTGTCGGTGGTCCCCAACTACGACTTCTTCTCCGTATCGAATTTCCGCTACGAGGCCAAGCGCCGCGGCCTGCCTTTCACGATGCTCCGGGCCTGGAACGCCACACCGTTCGGCGTGGATTTCGCGATCGTCAAGTCGGGGAACCTCGGCCCGGATTTCTCCATCGCCAAGGCGCGCCGGATCATGCAGGCCTTCGACGCGCCGGGGAGCACGCTGGCCCGCCTCTTCCCGGTGGTGGGTCAGTACACGCTCCCCGACGGCAGCCGCGCCGAGCTTCGCGCGCGCCGGATTCACGCGCCGGACGGCGTGAAGCCCGAGGTGCTCGCGGCGCGCGTCACCGAGCTGCGCGCGGGCTTCCTGCCGTCGATGCTCCGGGAGGCCGAGAACCTCCGGATCGACCTCCGCTATCGTCCGGAGGCGCTCCTGCGCGGTGAGGTGGACTCGCTCACCGCGACGGCCGACGGCGCGTCGGTCGGCGAGCTCGCGCGCAAGGATCGGCTGCCGCTCCGGGTGCGAAGCATCCGCGTGACGGTCCAGAACCTCGTCTTCGACCCGGTCGAGGTCCTCGAGCGCCGGGTGCTCGAGCCGCTCGACGTCGGCACCGTGTCGCTCGAGCGCCTCGTGGTGCTGCAGAACGATCTGCAGCGGGTGATCGACGACCAGCGGCAGTTCGCGCGAATGACCATCGAGCTCGGCGATGGCGCCGCGCAGGCGCGCGTGACCGGGCTCGGCTCGCGGGGCGAGGCGCGGGTGCGCGTTTTACCCGGGTCGGAGCGGGTGCCGATCGCTCTCGACGTGGATCAGCTGCGCATCGGCTGGCTCCGGGTGCCCGATCCGCTGGTGCACTGGATCGCGCGCAACTTCGATCCGAGCCCCCAGCTCGCCAGGCTCCCGATAAAGATCCTGATCGCGCCGATCGCCATCCGCCCCGGCCGCCTCGAAATCGGCCCCCCGCCAAACTGACTAAGCCGATCCAAGAACCGCGCGCCCCAAGACGAGACGGGGAACGATCACAGATCCCGGATAGTGTAAATCCAGCGCCCTTGCGCGGATCGCTCTCAAGGCGTATAACCCGCCGCGAGTGATGGCCGGGACCGAAGCGCGGGTTCCGGAGCCTATGGGTTGGCCCGGGTCGTGCCGCCCGTTTCGGGCGGGGAGGGCTTGTCATGGGGACCCTGCCACGGCGGTTGACCATCGGACTGCTCGCTCTGGTGCTGATGACCGGCTGTTACAAGACGGAGTGCGAAGTCACCTGCGCCGACGGCTTCAACGAGACCGTGGACGACAAGTGCGGCGACGTGATCACGGCCCAGCTTGCCGCGGCGCACGGTGGTAGCTGCACTGGCCACGAGAAAAAGCACCTGTAGCGTCTCACGCCCAGCATGTACAAGTTGTTCGAGGGGGCTACACCGGGGGTTATCCATAATGGCAGAGGAGGGTCGCAATGCATCCAGTCAGGGCGGTCATGCGTCATGTCCGTGCGACCGCGTGGATTCTCTTGTTGGCGTTCACCACCACGGCGTGCAGCAGCGGCGTTGTGCAGTCCAAATTCACACCGTCCCCCGAAACATACGCCGCGCGCGCCGAGCAGAACGGGCTGTTCATCGCCGCGAAGCCCCTGACGCACAGCGCGGATCTCTCCGAAGCCTTCCGATCCGACATCACAGCGGACAATGTCCTGCCGATATTTGTCGTCGCCGAGAACCGCCACACAACGGCGAGCTTCGTGCTGGACAAGAGCAAGATCTCCGTCGTGAACATGTCCACTCGGACGACATTAGACCGGCCTGATCTCAAAGACGTCTCGTCGGGTGCCGCGGGCAACGCTATGCTAGGCGTCGGCCCTATCCTTGTCCTCCTCGCGGGGGTCATCCCCGGCCTGATCGTCATAAGCATTGGGTGGAAACTTTTCGCCGATGCCCGGCAGGCCCAGCAGAATATTTGGGACCAGGAGTTGACGAGTCGAACGCTCGCGCCGGGGCAGACGGCGCAAGGATTCGTGTATGTCTCGATGCCCTCGGATCAGGTCAGGGCTGGACGCTACGAGTTAGTGATCGACGCGCTCGACCCCGACACCGCGACGGCGACTCGAGTCTCTTTGCCGATCGATTCACTTCAGCGATAGGAGGCCTTGGCAATGCGCCTGCGCAAATGTGCCCTTGGTCCTCTGCTCTGTTCTGTGTTGCTGGCCGGGTGCGCCACCTCCGAAACGTTGACAGTCGCGCCCATCGACTATCCGCGCCGGGCCGACAAGATCGAACTGCGTATTGGGCTTAGTCTCACCCGTGAGCTGACGGAAGCGAAATGGTCCGACGCTAGCCCAGGAAGCACTCGCGTCGGGGCGCTCGTCGCAGCGCAGACCCAGACGCTGGCGCCCCTCGTCTTCCGAGAGGTCGTCATGATTACCGACGGCAACGCGCGCCCGGCGGATGTCGACGCCGTTCTGACACCGCGCCTCCTCTATGCCCACCGGGCGCCGGCCCCGAACTCCGTGGCGGTCAAGGTGGAGTGGCGACTGCTACGCCTCACAGGCGAGCCGATCTGGCTCGAGTCTATGGGCACGCGGAGCAGTGGCGACGGCGGCGATGCGGAGCACCTGCAGAAGGCGTTGCAGACCATCTTTCTCGCCTCGGAGCAGTCTATGAGCACGGCCAGGTCGATCCGGGAGTTTGCGGCACGGGTGCGGAGGGCAGACAGACCGGCGAGCCCAGTTGCGACCATCGCGTCCACCTCGGGGACGACCGCCGCCAGCCCGATCGTGGCTAGCCTACCGCCCGGCGCCCGCGCTCTCGTTGGAACGTGGACGGGAACGCTGACTCTTCCACGCACGCCAGGGAGTACGGGCAGCGGTGACCGTCGGCGAGTGGTGGAGGTCGTCATCGCCGAGCTGGGCGGCGCCATCCAGTGGACCATGACCGGCCCTGGGTCAGTTCAATTGGCGAGTGGATCCGCCAGCCTCGCCGATGACGGAGGTGCGGTGCTCGTCGGCGTCTTCGCCCGTGAGGCAGGCAGATTGGCCGGCACTCCGGTCCAGTATCACCTGCGCGTGCTCGACCGCCGCCTTGATGGGAGCGGACTCACCGGGAGCAATGAGATACAAGAGCTGTCACTGACGCGCTAAGCCGACTCCATCGAAACAGCAGGCCGAGCACACGGCGCGTAGGCTAGGCTCAAAAGGTGTCGGTGGAGATCGAGGCAAGATGTTACGGAGACCATCACCTACCATTCGTCGGTTTAACGAATCTTACACCGGAACTTTTTGTCATTGACACGCGCTGGTACGGTGTCAGCGCATCCGATCAGCCAGCGCTGTCTCCGCCCTCGCGGCGGCACTTGACTTGGGCCGCTGGGGACGGGATCGTGGCTCCCGGATGGGGCGGGGGGGAAGGGTTGGCGACGGCGAAAAGGGCGTTTCGAGTTCCTAGCCTCCGCCCGGAAGACTGGGAGCAGGCCGAAAGGAGCCGAAATGAACGGATTGAATCTGTTTGCGATTGGCCTCTACGGTGTTCTGCTAGTTGGCTGTGCGTCGGTCCCGATGACGTCCACCTCTCTAGATGCGGAAGCCAAGACGTTCACCCCGGAGCCTAGTAAAGCGAGCATCTATGTCAATCGGGGCGGAGGGGTTGGCACGGCCGTGACAGTCCAGACGCTCCTGGATGGCCGGGTGGTCGGCTCGTTGGCCCCTTACACGTTTCAGCTCTTGAGTGTCACCCCTGGACCGCACGTGCTGACCACCGGGGGCGGGGCAGAGAGCGTCGAGCAGCAGAAGATCACCGCCGAGGCGGGCAGGAACTACTTCTTCAAGTTGAGCCTCTCGATGGGCTGGGCGTTGCCGCGCGTCCATCTGCAGCCGATGGAAGAGCGGGAAGGTCGCGAGGCTGTGCTGGACTCCAAGCGTGCGGATGCAATTAACTACTGAGGATGCCGAGCTGGCGGTTGACCTCGCCGGCGGGCCTGAAAGCGGAGGCAGAATTACCGGGCGACTCGCCCAGAAAAGGCGCGGCCGCCCGAAGGGAATCCGGATCAGACCGAGACGTCGCAGGCGTTACTGGTATTCGGCCGAAAACTAACCCCAATCCGAAAACAACTGGTCGATCCGCTTGTCGATCCGCTCAAAGCCCCAGGTACGCCCGCTTCACGCCCTCGTCGCGCAAGAGATCCGAAGCCTTGCCCTGCATCACCAGGCTCCCCGTCTGCAGCACGTAGCCGTACTGGGCGAGCGTCAGGGCGAGCATCGCGTTCTGCTCCACCAGGATGATGGACACGTCGAGCGCATTGATCTGCCGGATGATCTTGCCGACCTCGGCGGTCATGATCGGCGAGAGCCCCATGGACGGCTCGTCCAGCAAGAGGAGCTTGGGGCGGCTCATGAGCGCGCGGGCGATCGCCAGCATCTGCTGCTCGCCGCCGCTCAGCGAGCCGGCGATCTGACGGCCGCGCTCGCGCAGGATCGGAAAGTGCTCGTAGATCATGGCGAGCGTGGATGCCACGTCCGCGCGACTTCGTCGGTACGCGCCCATCGTGAGATTTTCCAGCACGGTCATCTTGGGGAACAATCGGCGCCCCTCGGGCACGTGCGCGATGCCGAGTCCGACGATCTCGTGCGGGGCGCGCCCCAACAGCGAGGTGTTCTCGAAGCGCAGGCTGCCCCCGCCCGGCCTGACGAGACCCGTCAGCGCCCGGAGGCTGGTCGTCTTGCCGGCGCCGTTCGCGCCGATGAGGCTCACGATGGAGCCCGCCGGCACGTGGAAGGACAGCCCCTTCACCGCCTCCACGGTGCCGTAGCGAACGTAGAGGTTCTCGACGTCAAGCATGGTTCACGCCGGTGCCGAGGTAGGCCTGGATGACGTCGCGGCTGGTGCTCACCTCGCTCGGCGTGCCCTCGGCGAGCTTCTGGCCGAAGTTCAGGACCACGATGCGCTCGCAGGTGCCCATGACCGCCTTCATGTTGTGCTCGACGAGGAGAATCGTGGTGCCGTGCCCGCGGATCGTCTTCACCAGGTCCATCACACGGCCGCTCTCGTCCAGGTTCATGCCGGTGACGGGCTCGTCCAGCAGCAGGAGCCGGGGCCGCGCGGCCAGGGCCATCGCGATGCCGAGCACGCGCTGGTGGCCGTGCGGCAGGTTCTTCGTCAGCTGGTCGGCGTGCGCCGCCAGGCCGGTGAACTCGAGCGCCTCGCGCCCGCGCGCGACCTCGTCCGGCGGAAAATCCCGCCGGCTGAACAGGAGCTGCCGGAGCCCGGTGCCGCTGTGCAGGTGCAGGCCCAGCAGGACGTTCTGGAGCGCCGTCATCTCCTGAAAGAGCGTGGTGAGCTGGAACGTCCGCACGAGGCCGCGCGCGGCGATCTGGTGCGGCCGGCGCCCGGTGATGTCCTCGCCGTCGAAGGCGATCGAGCCGGCGGTGGGCCGGAGGAAGCCGCTCAGAAGATTGAAGCAGGTCGTCTTGCCGGCGCCGTTGGGACCGATGAGGCCGACAATCTCGCCCTTTTCGACGGTGAGGTTGACGTGGTTGACCGCGGCCAGGCCGCCGAAATGGCGGGTGAGGTTCCGCGTCTCGAGCAGCGGCATCGCGTCAGGCCGCCGGGCTCGGCGTGGGCGCCGCGGCCGCGCGCCACCGCCAAAGCCCCGCGAGCTTCTCGGGCAGCGTGATGAGGCCGCCGGGCAGGAACAGGATCGTCAGCAGCATCGCGATCGAGAAGAAGATCGTCTCGTACGGGCTTCCGCGGAAGGGCTCGGACAGGAGCGACAGGAAGATCGCGCCGACGATCGCGCCGGCGAAGTGCCCCCGGCCGCCGACGTAGTTGTAGACGAGGATGTTCGTCGCCATCAGGAACCCGAACTCCGGCGGAAAGAGGAACCGGATGAAGTGGGCGTAGAACGCGCCGGCGACCCCCGCGAAGAAGCAGCCGAGCATGAAGGCCAGGAGCTTGTGCCGGGCGATGTCGACGCCGAGTGATTGGGCCAGGTTGTCGGCCATTCCGATGCTCTTCCAGATCAGACCGAGGCGGCTGTGCTCGAGCTTCCACAGGATGAGCAAGACGATCAGCATCAGGGCCAGCCCGAGATAGTACTGGCCCGCTTTCGTCGTCAGCGTCATCCCGAGCAGGTTCGGCTTGGGAACACCGCTCAGGCCGCTCATGCCCCGGGTGAGCGACACCCAGAGCTGGGCGATCAGGCGAATCACCTCCACGAAGGCCACCGTCACCATCGCGAAGTACACGCCGCGCAGGCGGAGCGAGGGATAGCCGATGACGACGCCCACCAGAGTGGCCAGGACCGCGCCGCCCAGGAGCGAGAGCTCGAACGGGACCGCGAGATTCTTCGCGAGCAGCGCCGAGGTGTAGGCCCCGATCGACATGAACGCCGAGTGGCCGATGTTGAGCTGGCCACACGTCAGTGACGGCCGCAGGCTGGCGGCGAGAATCACGTTGGTGAAGACGAGCGCGAAGATGTGCACGTAGTAGTCGCCGCCGAACCGGGGCACGAGCAGCGCCAGCACGATCAGGACCGACAGCACGCCGAGCGCGCCGGCCCTACGGCGCATATCCGAACAGTCCGGTCGGCCGGAAGAGCAGCAGGAGGATGATGAAGACGAAGCTCAGGAGGAACGCGGGCTCGGCGCCGAGCGCGGTGGCGACGATCGAGTCGATGAGCCCGAGCATGAGCCCGCCGAGGATCGCCCCGGGAATACTGCCCAGACCGCCCAGGATGATGATGATGAACGCCTTCAGGAGCGGCTGCTCGCCCATCATCGGGTCCAGCTTGAAGATCGGCGCCATGAGCGCACCGCTCGCCGCCGCGAGCGCGAAGCCGATGGCGAAGGCGAGGCCGTTGACCACGTTCACGTTGACGCCCTGCAGGGCCGCCGCTTCCTTGTCCTGCTCGATGGCGCGCATGGCGGCGCCGAGCCGGGTCCGGTTGATGAAAAGGTACAGGGCGACCACCAGCGCCGCGGCGATCGGGATGATCATGAGCCGCTCGATGGAAATGCCGACGCCGAGAATGTTCCGGGTGCCCGGAAAGACCGGCGGCACGTGCTTGTCGAGCTGGCCGAAGACCGGGTAGCCGGCCGCCTGGAGAAACGTGGTGAGGGCGAGGAGCGCGACGAGCGTCGGCTCGATGCCGCCCCGGATCGGCCGGTAGATCGAGCGCTCGACGAGGTACCCGAAGATTCCGAGCACGATCATCGCCACCACGAAGGCGGCGAAGTACGGTGCGCCGCCCTGGAAGAAGACGTAGTAGATGACGAAGGCGCCCAGCATGTAGACGGCGCCGTGGGCGAAGTTGATGATGTGCATCATGCCGAACATGAGCGTGAGGCCCAGCGCCATCAGGATGTAAATCGAGCCGAGCGACGTCCCGATGATCGCGCTCTGCACCAGCAAAGCGAATGTCATTCGAATCTCGCCTCCGAGCGCTCAGAGGGCCCTTCAAGGCCCAGGGGCGCGTACAGCAAGATCGAGGGGCGCCCCGGCTGCGCCGGGGCGTCTCCGAGCGCGGGGGGCTTGGGGGGCCCTTCGAGGCCCCCCATCTAGTTATGTGGGGGGAGGAGCTGCACGACGAGGGTCGCGACGCCGTCCTTCACCTCGGAGAACGGCATCGGGTAGATGATCTGGTTGCCGACGCCGTAGTAGTCCTTCCCGCCGAAGTGCGCCTTGCCCCACAGGTTGTCGAATTCCACGATGCTGAGGGCGTCCGCCACCTTCTTCGGATCGACGCTCTGCGCCTTCTTCAGCGCGGCGACGAAGGCGAAGGCCGGATTGGCGAAGTCGATGCTGGTCGCGTTCCATTCGCCGTACTTCTTCGTGTAGCGCGCCTGCCAGCTCTTGATCTTCTCCGGCAGCGGCGCCTGGACGAAGCCGTGCACCCACGTCCCCTCGACGTTCGCCTTGCCGGCGATGTTCGCCACCACCGAGGTGTCGACCTGCCCGATGTGGATGAACCGGCCCTTGAACCCGAGCTCGCGGGCCTGCTTGATGATCAGGCCCACGCTCCCGGCCGGCGAGGCCAGCACGCTGATGATGTCGGGCTTCTGGGCCAGGATGCGCAGCAGGACCGGGTTGAAATCGGTCATGGTGCGCTCGAAGAACTCCTTGGCCACCGTCTCGTAGCCGAGCTTCTGGATGAACGCCGTCTCCACCTTGATCGACCACCAGCCGGTATCGTCGTTCGGCGAGATCGTGGCGACGCGCTTGAGCCCAGGATGGTTCTGCTTGATCCACTTCCAGAAGGTGCTGGTCTCCGGCGGTGCGGGGAAGCTGTGGAACGTGTACGGATTCTTCGGGCTCACCAGGCCGTCGGCGTACGCGAGCGGCAGGTTCAGGACCCGCCCCTCGTTGACCGCTTCCTCGTTGGCCTTGACCACCGCGCCGCCGAGGATCGAGAGATACTTCACGCCGTCCTTGGCGATGAGGCGGTTGACCGTGGCGACGCCCTCGGCGATCACGTACTTGTGGTCGTAGGCGATGACCTCGAGCTTGTACTTCTTGCCGCCCACCTCGAGTCCGCCCTGGTTGTTGATCTCCTCGAAGATGAGCTCGGTCGCCTGCTTGTGGGGAATGCCCCACGGCGCCGCCGGACCGGAGAGGGGCGTGGAGACGCCGAACTTGATGACGTCCGCCGCGCGGGCACTGCCCGGGCCCGCGGCGACGAGTCCCGCCACTGCGAGAAGCGCTGCATGAATGAGCGAGCTCCGTGGTCTCATCGCCACCCCTCCTGGACGTACGGTTGGATCAGAGGGCCTTGTGCACGCGGACTATAGGAACGGGGATCACTCCTTGTCAATGGGGGGAAGCGGTCAGAATCGGAGGGCGGACGGGAACCGACTACCGATCTCGCGCGAATCGTGGGGCGATCTCGCTCGCGAATCGCTCGAGCTGCTCGAGGTCGTAGTCGCAGGTCGCCAGCACCATGTCCTGGATGCCGGCGGCCTCGAGATCGAGAATGCGCTCGACGATCTCTTGCGTGGTCCCGAGGAAATACGACTGCTGGAGATTCTCGAACGTTCGGTGGGTGCTCATCACGCGCTCGAAGACCGGACGCTGGAGCCGGAGCGCCTTCTCGCGATCGGTCGCGTCGACCAGGTGGAGAAAATTCAGATGACCGTAGCGCAGCGTGTCGGGATCGCGCCCGTGGCTCGCGAGGTAGTCGCGGATCGCCCGCACGTCGTCCTTGACCATCTGCTGGCTGCCGGCGCCGCGGGCGAGCCATCCGTCGGCGGAGGCGATCCGCGCGAGCACCGCCGGGGCGATGTACGGCTTGTCCGGCGAGAGCGACGTCTGGATCTTCGATCCGCCGCCCACCCACAGCTCCGGAAAGCGCGGCAGGCGCGGCTCGATCGTCGCGTGCTCGAACCGGTAGTAGCGGCCCGAAAAAGTCACGTCGCGCTCGCTCAGGAGGCGGCGGAGGGCCGCGATCATCTCGTCCGTCCGGCGGCCGCGCTCCGACAGCTTCATGCCGAGCGTCTCGAACTCGTGCTGATCCCAGCCCGGCCCGACGCCGAGCACGAACCGGCCGCCCGACAGGTGCCAGAGCGTCTGGATCTCCCGCGCCAGCGTGACCGGATGGTAGTAGGGCAGGATCAAGAGCCCGGTCGCCAGCCGGATCCGTGTCGTGACGCTCGCCGCGTGCGCGAGGCAGAGCAGCGGCGACATCCACACCGTGCCGTAGAGACCGGGCGCCTCCAGGAAATGCTCGGCGACCCAGAGCGCGTCGAACCCGAGCTCCTCGGCTCTTCGCGCGAACGCCTTCACGCGCGCGGCCTGATCGACGCGGAGGTCCCGCCACGCGAACGTCGGAAGATAGACGCCGAATCTCACTTCTTGAGCCGAGCTTCCTCGTAGAGTGGCAGCACGCGCTGCGAGAACCCGGCGAGATCCCTCATGCGGTCCTCGTTCGAGGGATGGGTCGAGAGGAGCGCCGGTGGGCCGCCGCCGCCCGAGAGCTTGGCCATCTTCTGCCACAGCACGATGGCCGCGCGCGGGTCGTAGCCGGCGCGCGCGGCCAGCTCGACGCCCATGCGGTCGGCCTCGGTCTCGTGGATCCGCGAATACGGCAAGAGGTACGTCACCTGCCCGACGACGCCGGCCAGGTCGGTGCCCGCCTGCCCGATCCCGAGCACGGCGCCCACCGCGCTCGCCCCGATGCTGGTGGCGAGCTGCTGCGACGCCCGCTCACGTCCGTGCTCGCGCAGCGCGTGCGAGATCTCGTGGCCCATCACGGCCGCGATCTCGTCGTCCGTCAGCTCGAGCTTCTCGAGGATGCCGGTATAGAACGCGATCTTGCCGCCGGGCATGCACCAGGCGTTGATCTCGGGCGAGGTCAGGACGTTGACCTCCCACTTCCAGCCCGGCGCGTCCTTCCGGAACACCGCGGTCTGCGGGATGATGCGCGCGGCGATCGCGCGGACCCGCTCGACCTGCTTGGGATCCTTGTTGAGGTTGCCCTTCGGCGTCTGCTCCTGGATCACCTGCTGATAGGCGGCCGCCGCGCTCTTGTCCATTTCCGCCGAGGAGACGAGGAGAAACTGGCTGCGCTCGACGCCGACGGTGCCCTGCTCGGTGGTCGACGAGCACGCGGCCAGCATCACCAGGGCGGCGGGCGCGCCGATCCTTCTCATTTCGGCAGCACGGGCGGGCGGCTCACCTCGGGATCGATCTCGCCCGAGAGCGCCTTCATGAACTCGACCAGATCGGCCTGCTCCTCTACGGTGAGCCCGAGCGGCTTCATGTCCGCCGAAAGCCACGTGTTCTTCACGCCGCCCCGGTTGTAATAGGTGACGACGTCGGCGAGCGTCCGCTCGCTGCCGTCGTGCATGTACGGCCCGCGCTTGGCCACGTCGCGAAGCGTGGGCGTCTTGAAGGCCCCCCGGTCGGCGTCGTCGCCGGTGACCTCGTAGCGGCCGAGGTCGGGAATCGGCTTGTTCATGCCGATGCCGATGTTGCGGTACCCCTCGCCCGTGAAGTTGAATCCGGCGTGGCAGCGCACGCACATGGCCTTGTCCTCGAACAGACGCAGCCCGCGCTGGGCCGCCGCCGACATCGCGCTCCGCTCCCCGGCCTGGAAACGGTCGTAGGGCGAGTTCCCGGACAGGATCGTCCGCACGTACGCCGCGATGGCCTGCGCCACGCCGATCGGCTCGAGCTCGCGCCCGAACACCGCTCGGAACTCCTGCCGGTAGGCCGGAACGGCTCCGAGGTTCGCCACGACCTTTTCGTCCGTCTTGTTGACGTCGAGCCCCGCCTGCGTCTCGAGCGACGCCCGCAGGCCGGACCAGTGCTGCAGGTCGCTGAAGAGCCGGTTGACGATCGTCGGCGCGTGCCGCGGGGTCGGCTGGCCGGCGAAGTCGACGGAGAACGTTCGCGGATCGCTCCAGCCGTGATCCGGCCGATGGCAGCCGGCGCAGGAAACCGTGCCCGACGCCGACCAGCGATTGTCCCAGAAGAACTTCTTGCCGAGCGCGACCTTCTCCGCGGTGATGGGATTGTCGTCTGGGATCTGGGCGGCGTCCTCCTGGAGTCCCGTCGGCAGCTTGAGCTTGAAGTCCGCCGCCAGCAGCCAGCGGGGGACCAGCAGAAGGACGACGGCGAGAACCAGCCCGACCAGAGTTGTCATACGTGCTCCCGCGTCACGGCCGAGCTTACCCGCGTCGTTCAGCGGGAGCAAGGACGGGCTGACTCGGCGAGCGGACCAGGCTGACGAGGACGACGCCCGCGACGGCCAGGACGGCCGCGAGCATGCAGCCGGCACTGAAGGATCCGGAGAGGTCGCGCGCCCAGCCGGTCGCGATCGGCCCCACGATGGCGCCGAGGAAGCTGATGCTGTTGCTGAGGCCGAACGCGGCGCCAAGATCCTCCGCGCGAACCATGCGTCCCAAAAGCGTGTAGACCGCGCCCCAGATCGACCAGCAGAAGAACGCGGCCAGGAACACCAGCACGGCGAGCGCCGGAACCGAGCGTTGCGCGATGGCCGCGGCCATGGCGAGCATCGACGTCGCCAGCGCGGCGAGCCCGGCCACGATGACCGTCTTCGATTCGAAGCCCCGGCGCGCGAGGCGATCGTGGGCCCACCCGCCCACGATCATCCCCAGGGACGCCGCGATCCCCTGCAGCGCCGCGTAGATGCCGGCGCGGCCGACGTCGGCGACGCCCGCCTCCTGGAAGAACAGCGGCGCCCACGTCGCCAGGATGAACTGATTGGCGATGGCGCAGAGGCTGGTGAGGCCGAGCATCCAGAGCGGACCGTTGGCGAAGAGACCTCGCAGGCGCTGTCCGACCGGCCCCTGCCCCCTCGACGGCGCCGGCCGCGGCACGAACCAGGCGATGAGCAGCGCGGCCGCGATCGGGCCGAGCCCGAAGAGCATCATCACCGTCCGCCACGGCAGGACCTCCACCAGGGCCCCGCCGATCACGAGGCCGGCGGTGAGACCGAGGCCGGGGCCGGCGAACGACACACCCTGGCCGAGGCCGATGCGGTCGGGCGGCGTGACGGTAGCGATGATCGCCCGGTCGTTCGAGAAGAGCGACCCCTGGAAGGCGCCGGTCAGCGCACGGGCCGCGAAGAGCGCGGCGAACGATCCGGTGAGACCGGTGAGACCCGCGGCGAGCGCGCTGCCCAGCAAGCCCAGGAGCAGGATGCGCCGCCGGCCGAACCGGTCGCCGAGGAGCCCCGACGGGATCTGCATGACCACGTACGCGTAGAAGAACGCCGACGCGAGCAGGCCGGCCAGGGTGTAGGAGAGCTGAAGCTCGCTCATGATCGACGGCAGGAGCGCGGAGAACCCGATGCGGATCACGAAGTTCGCGGCCCACGCGAAGATGAGCAGGAGCCACACGAGGACGTACGGGGGCATGGCTCCGGGATCTATCGAGCGGAGTCGGTCAGTGCCGGTGGCGGGCGCGCTGCTCGGGCTGCAGCGCGGCGATCGATTCGGCGGAGCGGCCGAAGATGTCGGGCACCGGCCAGCCCTGAAGGCCGGCGTACGTGTCGATCTGGGAACGGTGGTGAACCTCGTGCTCGAGCATCATCATGAGCAGGCGCCAGCCGGAGAGCGACCCGAGCGTGTCGATCATCTCGATCTTTCGAGTGAGCCAGTCCGCCGGGGTGTCCTGCAGCCTCGCGACGAACCGTCCGGCGGATGCCTGGAGCCAGGGAAGCCACGTCCGCTGGTCCGCGCGGTCGATCTCGGGCAGCGTCGAGACCCAGCCCTCGCCGCGGTACGCGCTGGCGAAGTACAGGCGCGAGCCGCCGATGTGGCCCACGATGTCGCCGATGCTCCAGCCGGCGGCCTCGCCGCTGACCGCCGGAGCCTGCCAGGCGGCCGCCCCAGGCGGCAGCGCCGCCACGTCGCGCTCGGTCCGTCGCCTCACGCTGTCGAAGAACCGGAGGTAGGACGGGATATCGGTGATCATGGCGGCGCTATTATGCGCCGGATTCACTCATCGCGGGGCTCATCGCGAATGAAGTGACCGGTCCGCAGATCCGCGAGCGTCTGCTCGATCTCCGCCCGCGTGTTCATCACGAAGGGTCCGTAGCGGGCGATCGGCTCGTGGAGCGGGCGAGCGGCGGCGAGCAGGAAGCGGCCGCCGCCGGCACCGGCCGACGCCTCCACGACGTCGCCGTCGCCGAAGACGACGAGGGCGGGTCCGTGAGCCGGAGTCTGCTCGGGCCCGAAGCGGACGTCGCCGTGATCCACGTACGCGAACGCGGTGTGGCCTCGCGGCACCGATTCGCGGAACGTCGTGCCTGGCGGCAGCGTGACGTCGACGAACTTCGGCGCGACCGCCAGGCCCTCGACCGGGCCCGTCAGCCGCCCCTCCGCCGCCTCACCGGCGATGACCCGCACGTTCGCGCCGCCGTCGAGCGCCGTCTCGGTGAGATGCCCGGCCTGCAGGTCGCGATACTTCGGGCGCGTCATCTTGTCCCGGGCCGGCAGGTTGAGCCAGAGCTGGAGACCGGCGATGCCCTCGGGACGGACCTGCGGCATCTCCTCGTGCATGATGCCGCTTCCCGACGTCATCCACTGGATGTCACCGGCCCCGATGCTCCCGTGGTGATCCAGCGAGTCCCGGTGCTGGACTTCTCCCTTCCTCACGATCGTCACCGTCTCGATCCCGCGGTGCGGGTGATAGGGAAATCCCGCCTGGTAGTCCGCCGGGAGGGCCGACTCGAAATGATCCAGCAGCAGGAAGGGATCGAGATGGTCCAGCTTTCGAGTCCCGATGCTGCGCCGGAGATGAACCCCCGCGCCCTCGACCACCGGCTCCGGTGTCACGATCTGAGCTACCCCACGCGACGACTGGCTCATGCCTCGTCCTCCTCTGAAGAGCCTCGACTAGGGCGCCTCGACGGGAACGACCGCGACGTCGAAGCGTCGATCGCCCCGGATCACACCGATCTTGAGCGAGTCTCCGAAAGGCCAGCCGACCAGCATCCGATGCATGTCGTCCACGGTTCGGACGGCCCGGTCGTTGAGCGCGACTACGAGGTCTCCCTCGCGCACACCGGCGACCGCGGCCGGGCCGCGGGGCTCGACGGACACGATCTCGACCGCCTGCGAGGCCGAGGGGGCGTGACGCCGCGCCATCGGCCGATCGATCGGCCGCGTCTGTCCCACGATGCCGAGATAGGCGCGGCGCACGCGACCTCGGGCGAGCAGCTCGCTCACGATCCGCTGGGCGGTATCGACCGGGATCGAGAAGCTGATGCCCTGGGCCGCGCGAATGATCGCGGTGTTGATGCCGACGACGCGCGCCCGCGTGTCGACCAGGGGGCCGCCGGAATTTCCCGGGTTCAGGGCCACGTCGCTCTGAATGATGTTCTCGATCAGCTGCCCGGTGGCGCTTCTGAGAGACCGGCCGATGGCGCTCACCACCCCCGCCGACACGGTCGACTGAAACCCGAAGGGGTTACCGATGGCGACGACCAGCTGTCCGACTCGCAGCGAGCCCGACTCGCCGAACCGGGCGGTCGGAAGCCCGGAGCCGTCGGCACGGATCACGGCGAGATCCGTGGCCGGGTCGCTCCCGGCGAGCGTCGCCCCGAGCGTGGAGCCGTCGGTCAGCGTGACCTCCAGATCCGTCGCCGCGTTCACGACGTGACTGTTCGTGACGATGTACCCGTCCGGCGTGAAGATCACGCCGGAGCCCGCGCCCATCGCGCCGGCCGACCGGCCAGCCCGCCGACTGCCGGCGGCGATGCCGACGACTGCCGGGCCAACCCGCTCCGCGACCGAGACGACCGCCCGCGAGTAGGAATCCAGCAGCTCGCCGTCGTCCACGCCGCCGGCAGGATCGATCTCGCCGCTCGCGAGGAAACCTTCACTCATCATATAAGTCGCCTCAATAGAGGATGATGCCGGGGCGGGCGTCGAGGATTCCGCGCGATACTGGCCTGGCGGAGGGCATCCCGTGAAGACGAGCACGAAGCGCATCCTGACCACCCACGTCGGCAGCATGCCCCGGCCCGAGAGCATCCGGGCTCTCCTGCGCGCGCGGCTCAACGGCGAGAGCGTCGATGAGGCCGAGCTGTCGGCGCGTGTCGCCGAGGCCGTGACGGAGACGGTGCGGCGCCAGGCCGAGACGGGCATCGACGTCGTCTCCGACGGCGAGATGAGCAAGACGAGCTTTCTGGCCTACGCCGACGAGCGCCTCCAGGGCTTCGTCCCCATGACGCCGAACGATCCCGACGTGCCGTCGAGCAACGCCGGGGTGTCGTGGGCCCGCCGGATCGACACCAGGCGGGAATGGCGCGCGTTCCGCGAGTACTACGCGGAATACCTGCCGCGAGCGATGCCCCCGGCTGCCCTGCCCGCGGTGTGCCGCGGACCGATCTCGTACACGGGCCACGCGCCGCTCCAGCGGGACCTCGCCGCGTTCAGATCAGCGCTGAGCCGGGTCTCCGTCGAGGAGGCCTTCGTGCCCGCCATCGCGCCGGCGATGGTCGGACGGGGCCAGAATCGGTACTACGCCACCGACGAAGAATACGTGTTCGCGATCGCCGAGGCCTTGCGCGCCGAGTATCGGGCCATCGTCGACGCCGGATTCATCCTTCAGATCGACGATCCCGGGCTCGGTGAAACGTGGGACATGCTGATTCCGCCGCCGCCGCTCGAGGAGTACCGGCGGATGCAGTCCAGGAACATCGACGCGCTCAATCATGCCCTCTCCGGCATTCCCGAAGACCGGGTGCGCTACCACCTCTGCTGGGGAAGCTGGCAGGGCCCGCACGTCCACGACCTCGGCCTTCGGGACATCGTCGACCTCCTGCTGCGGGTCAAGGCCCAGGCCTACTCCGTGGAGGCGGCGACGCCGCGCCATTCCTACGAATGGCGCGTCTGGGAGGATGTCAAATTGCCGGAGGGCAAGATCCTCATTCCCGGCGTCATCGCGCACACGACCGCGGTGGTGGAGCACCCCGAGACGATCGCCGAGCGGATCGTGACATTCGCGCGCGTGGTCGGCCGCGAGCGCGTCATCGCCGGGGTCGATTGTGGGTTCGCTCAGGGCGCCCTGTACCAGCGCCAGCATCCCGCCGTCATGTGGGCCAAGCTCGAAGCTCTTGTCGCGGGCGCACGGCTCGCCTACCAGCGGTTGTAGCTATCCGCCGCATCGCCACCAGTTGTAAAACTTTCTTGACAGCCAGGTAGGGGGTGGGACTAAAGTCGCACCGATCCGCCCCGTTCGTCCATCGTGGGAGGCAGTCGTGCCCCTCGATTGGATCCGCAGTCACAACCCTTCCAGGGACCCGCTAGACCGCAAGCGCCGAACTCTGTTCGCGCATAGCCCCCTGCTCTCTGCCGGCAGCTGTTGGTGATGTCCCCCCTCGCGAGGCTGTCACTAGGCTCAGTTGCGGTTCACCACTATTTGAGGAGGGCAGTGATGCGAAGATTCATCGTAACCGCGGTACTCGCCTTCGCCATCCTCGTGATGCTGGCCCCACCTGGGTTTGCCCAGGCGCCGGCACCGAAGGTGACGATCTCCGGTCTCTTCGACCAGATCACGTCGATGGGCCGGAACACGTACGACGGCAACCTGACCC